>Ga0302240_1001956_pt1 | contig 14940 bp, 8 predicted proteins | sample AAG_UR_His_MG_FD_193538 | JGI IMG/M metagenome (GOLD analysis project Ga0302240, IMG submission 193538) | Enriched activated sludge microbial communities from anaerobic digester in WTTP, New Holstein, Wisconsin, United States - AAG_UR_His | ecosystem: Engineered > Bioreactor > Anaerobic >... | reverse complement strand
ACGACCCCGATTTCATATGGAGCCAGCAGCTCGATCAAGGGGTGCGAGATGCCCTTTGTGGAAGCGATACACAGATACAGGCTTATTACTTGAACGCCCGCCTGAAAAATCAACCGGATTGGAAGATCAAGGCGGGAGAACTCGTCAAAACGCGGATAGAAGAAGAGAAACCGGACCTCCTCATCCTTTGCGACGATGACGCGCAAGAATACCTCGGAAAGGAGATGCGAGGGGTACCAATCGTGTTTTGCGGGGTCAACCAGTTCCCGGAACGCTACGGGTATCCGAGGGAAAATGTCACTGGCGTTTTGGAAATCCCGTTCTTCGAAGAGTCTATTCAATTCGCGCGGACCTTTTTTCCTCCCGTCCGTCGCGTTCTCTTCCTCGGCGACCAGGGGATCACCACCGAAGGGATACTCGAACACGCGAAAAAGGCGGTGCTCTCCGGTGTTGAAACCCTGGAGACGATATCGGTTTCGACCTTCGAAGAATGGAAAACGGTTATTTTGCAATCGCAAACCCGTTATGACGCTATCTTTTTGGCCGCTTACCGCGTGTTGACCGATCAAGCTGGCCATACCGTACCCACCGAAGAGGTAGGGGGTTGGACCGCTCGCAACAGCCCGGTCCCGACCTTCGCGCTCTTGGACTATATGGTCGAAGAGGGCATATTGGGTGGGGTTGTGCAGTCGCCCTACCTACAGGGGTACGAAGCGGGACGACTGGCTTGTGAGATACTGCTCCATCAAACCGCCCCTACCTCTCTCCCGCTTAGGGCTCTCGAAAGAGGAGAACGGATGATAAATGTCCAAAGGGCTCGAGAAGTCGGATTGGAAGAGCCGCTTTTCAGCGCGGTATCATTTGATCGTATTGTCGGATACGACAAGATTCCGGAGCGATACTACCTACGTTCCATCGTTTCTTTGTTCGAAGAGACAATCAAAGGAGCCGAAAACAGCCTGTCGACGCTCGCCAACTTACCTGCGCCCTTGCGTTCGCAGTGGGAGATCGTGAAGCCCTCCCTGCAAGTGATCGAGCAACGGTATCCGGGCGTCGGGATTTACGGGATTCCTGAAGGATACTATACCGTGACCCGTAACTGGACCGGCCTGAACCTCAAAGACCGGGACTATTACCAGCTCTTGGAAAAAGGGCAGACCGTTAAAGGCGCTTCCGTGTACAGCCGCTCGACGGGCGAACCCTCATTAGTCATCGGCATCCCCGTTATGGAGGGGTCAACCCTTACCTCCTACTTCGGCCTGTCCCTCTATCTCAACCCCTTGGTGATCCGTCTGAGGGGTCAAATTCCTCTGCCTGAGGGTTGCGCATATTATTTTTTCGACTGGACAGGCAAATTGGTTTTCAGCAACTTGGAGGCCATCGCCTATCCGGAAGAGCACGAGATGGGCGCCCTTTTGGCACAGATGCCGAAGTCTAGCCAACCGGAAGGCTCATTCTTTTTTACGAGTCCGAAGGGGACCTATGTCGCTTTTTATAGGAAGAGCTTGGAAACCGGTTGGACGGCCTTTCTCACCGTCAAATCCGGGGAACTCGAGAGCACGGCGGACAGCCCCGAAAGTCAGCTGGAATCCATCCAAAAAAGGACCGCCGCTTCGATCGCCCGCTTGACCGAGGGGTTAAAAGAAGGGGCCGAACGGCTGACCTACTCCTTTGCGAACGAAAGCCTGACGAGGTCTATTCTTACAGAATTACGGACGTTGGACCCCGCGATCGTCGATGTGTCTTTCGTGAATCCGGATGGGATCATGAAATGGGTCGAACCCGAAGAGTATCGAAATCATGAAGGTGCCGACATCAGCGGCCAGGATCAAGTGATTCGTTTACGTGAAACGAAAAGGCCTGTCATCAGCGACATCTTTATGGCGGTAGAAGGCTTTCTCGCAATGGACATCCAGTGGCCGGTTTTCGACGAATTCGGCGGATACGCTGGTTCCATCAGTCTCTTGATACGCCCGGAAAGATTTTTCTCTATTCTGGCGGATGCGGGGCAACATACGGATTCCGACTTCTGGATCATGCATCCTACGGGGACGATCGTCTACGATCCCGACACGTGGGAGATAGGGCGGAACCTCTTCACCGATCCGGTTTATGAGCCTTTTGAAGAGCTCAGAACCCTGGGTCGCCAGATGACCGTGAAATCTTCTGGGAATGGCGCTTACTCGTTTTTCGCCGTAGGGAGTGACCACGTCGTCCAAAAAAAGGCCCTTTGGAGGACGGTACGCGCCTTCGATACGGAATTAAAGCTGATCATCACGTATTACTAGCCCAATGTCCTGGCGCTCCGAATGAAAGACACTCTATTTTCGGAGCGCCCCGGTGTTAGGAAAGACGGAACGTGTTGAGAACGCAGAGCAGCGTCACGCCGACATCCGCGAACACGGCTTCCCATAAGGATGAAAGACCGAAACCTCCCAACAACAGAAAGAGCCCTTTGATCCCTAAAATCAAGAGGATGTTTTGCCAAAGGATCTTGGCGTGACGGTCTGCGGATTCAAATAGCGTTTTGACTTTTTTGATCTCTTCGCCCGGGATCACGATGTCGGCAGATTCGAGCGTAATGTCGCTGTTTTTACCGCCGAAAGCGACGCCGACGTCCGCGCGTCGCAAGACGGGCGCGTCGTTGACGCCGTCTCCGATAAACAGGGACTGCCCCGTTTGATCCCGGATTTTTTCGTACTCTTCGATCTTCAGCTTCGGAGACAACTCCGAGAAATAGCCGTCTAGCCCGAGGCGCTGGGCGACCTCTTTCGCCGCGGGCGCGCGATCCCCGGTCAGCAAGAAGGTCTTTAACCCCCTGTCTCGTAGAAATGCGATGAGCTCAGCGGAATCAGGACGTTCAGAATCCGAAAAGTAAACTGTTCCTGCGTGAACGCCGTCGACAGCGACAAGAACCGTCGTGAGCGCCTCCGGCGCATCCGCCTGGCCTTTGATCCGAATATCGCGGCTCTCGAGGAACCGAGCGCTTCCGACAAGGATTTCGGTACCTCTGTAGTTCAAAGAAAGACCTGACCCCGCATATTCCTGGTACTGCGTGATCTCGTCAGGAGAGAAGCCTTCGGGTAAACCGTCACGTAAGGCCCTCGCAATGGGGTGTGAAGAGTGGTATTCGGCGATGGCGGCATAATGAATCACCTGCTCCTGCGTATGGGGAAGGAAAGCGGTAACGCGGTCGATTTTCAGAAGGCCGGCGGTGAGGGTTCCCGTTTTGTCAAACACGACGGATTTCGCTTTTTTAAGCGTACGGAAGAAATCGCTCCCCTTCACCAGAATTCCTTGTTTGGAGAGCTTACCGATAGCTACGAAAGAGGCAAGTGGGACCGAAAGCACGAGCGCGCAGGGACAGGAAATCACCAGCAGCACCAACGCGCGGTATAGCCAACTTTCGAAAGGGAGCCCAAACAGGATCGGAGGGAGCGTCGCGAGCGCCAACGCGCCGAATACGACCGCCGGGGTGTAAACCGAAGCGAACCGCGAAATCGAGCGCTCGGTTCGGGACTTTTTCAGGGCGGCTTCTTCTATGAGGGAGAGCGTGCGCGAGAGGGTGGAGTCTTCATACCGTTTTGTCGCTCGGATGCGTAGCGTTGCATTCGTATTGATAAAACCCGACAGCACTTCGTCTCCCTTCCCAAACGTTCTTGGAACGGGCTCTCCAGTGAGTGAAGAGGTATCGATCAGGGCTTCGCCTTTTTCGATCTCTCCGTCCAAAAGAACGCGCTCGCCGGGCTTCACGATGAAAGACTCACCAGGCAAGACCTCTCGAGGATGCACGACAGTGGCGTTTCCCTCTTTTATCGCCGTTACGGTTTCGGGTTCGTGGGTCAACAAACCGAAAATTCGATACCGAGAGCGATTGAGCGCGTAGGCATTCAGAAGTTCGCCTATTTCATAGAAAATCATCACACCGACGGCTTCCGCGGGTTGCCCAATGAGGAAAGCGCAGATGGTGGCGAGTGTCATCAGAAAGTTCTCGTTAAATAGGTTCCTTTTCATCGCTTTTTTCCAAGAGGCGAGCAAAACCGGGTAGCCGATCACTCCGTAGGCGATCAGGCTCAGCCCCAGCGCGTATCTGGAGGAGAAGGAGGTCAGAATGGAAACCAAAAATAACACACTGCCCGCGACGAGCCTCGCGAGGTCTATGCGCATCGCGCGCCTTTCGTCTTCCAATCGCTCCAAGAGCGGCGTTTCCGGTAGTTCCGAGCGTTTCAAGATCCGAGCTTCCGGTTCGACGGATTGGATTATCCCTTGCAGGTTGGCAGGTAACTCCTCTCCGCGCGTTTCAACGGTCAGCGTGCGCGCCACGAAATTCAGTTCCGCGCGCAGCACATCCGGCGCTTCGCGCACCTTTCGCTCAATTTTCGTGGCGCAATGGGCGCAGGTCAACCCTTCCACGGAGAAAGACTGAGTCATCGTCCGCCTCCTTGTTCCTCGCCGGCGTGCTCGAATCCGAGTGACAGAATCTCACTCACGTGCTCGTCATCCAAGGAATAGAACGCCTCTTTGCCTTGCTTCCGGTATTTTACCAATCGGGTCTGCCTGAGTATCCGCAACTGGTGGGATACAGCCGACTGCGAGAGGTCTATGAGTTTGGCGATATCGCACACGCAACATTCCGAAATGGAAAGTAGCGTGAGTATTTTTAGACGCGTCGGGTCGCCGAAAACTTTGAACAACTCCGCCGCGCGCGCGATCTGACTTTCCTCGGGAAGCTTTTCAGCGATGCGGTCACACAGCTCATCGTGCGGGTTATGAACTTCGCAATTTCCTTCTAAGCCGCTCATCTTCGCTACTCCTTTCTCATATTTCATTACATATGCTCACCTGTACATATATTGTACTCTCATTTCTTAATGAAGTCAAGGGGGGGCGGATTGCCTACTTTTCAGCTTATCCTGGTGTACCGTGAAACCGCCAGGGCGGCCCAGGGGTACCTGGTGGCGGCGACCTACTGGCGCCGACTTCCCAGCCGGCGTGGTTTTTTTAGAGCTCCTTGGGAGCGCCACACTTAAGTGTGGCATAGGTTGTGTTTTCTTCTTTGAAAACCCGAAACCCTGCCAACTTAAAAAGTTGGCGTTCCCAGAGCGCTCCCAACAAAAAAAAACGCCGGCCAAAGGCCGGCGTCTCGTATATCTTCCTATTCTTATACTTTAAACCGCTTGATCTGAGTATCGAGGTTTTCGGCCAATGAATCAAGTTCTTCGGCATCGGAACTGATCTGGTGCGCGCCTTGAGTTTGCTGTTCGATACCCTGCGCCATTTGCCGAATCTGTTCCGAAATCTCGTGCGCGGCTTTCGCAGAAGTGTCCATCGCAGATGCCATCTCTTCTGCCGCGGCTCCCTGCTCTTCCGAGGTTCCCGTTAGGTTTTCGATCATCCCTGTCGTCTTTTCTACCATGTCCAGCAAGTGTTTGAATTGCTTTTCCACCGCTTGTGATTTGGTGTTGACGTCTTTTACCAAACTAACGGTCTTGTCAGTCGCTTGATAGGATTCTTCGGCGTCTTTTTTTATTTCTTTCAATATCGCTCCGATGTTGGACGTTGCCCTTTTGCTTTCTTCGGCCAACTTCCGGATTTCGTCCGCGACCACCGCAAAGCCGCGGCCTGCCTCTCCGGCCCGGGCTGCTTCTATCGCCGCGTTGAGCGCCAGCAGGTTCGTCTGCTCCGCAATCGAGGAGATCGTATCGACGATCTCACCCACGCTCTTCGAATTCTCCGCCAACTTCTGAACCCTTTCTGCTGTCAGTAGAGTCTGTTGCGTTGTCGCTTCGATCTGCCGTACTACGTCTGAGATCATCTGCCCGCCTTCTCGAGATCCATCTGCCGTCTTGTTGTTCTCTGTGGAGAGCGCCTGAGCGGTTTTCGAAACGTTCTGCGCGCTCGCGGCCACCTCATCCACTCCTGAATTCACCTCTTCTATTGCCGCTACGGTATTCTGTAAGTTTGAGTTCACGCTTGCCGATTGACTGGATAGCTCCTCAGATCCCGCGAGCTGCTCTTCAGAGATCGCTGCAAGATCCGTCGAAGCCGCTTTTATCTCTTGTGATGCCTCTCCTATAGAAACCATCGCTTCTCGGAGATCGTTACCCATCTCGGATAAAGCTTGAGCAATTTGGGCGATTTCATCACGGCCTTTTACCTCGAAGACCGTGGTTAAGTCTCCTTTCCCGAATTGATCCACTTGCGCGCTAAGCCTCTTCAAAGATTTGGAGATGAACGAGCCCACAAACATAGAGATGAGCACGATAACGCCGACGATGACGGCGAATATCACGACTACAGTTACGAGGAAGTAAGCGCTCTTTTGGGTCACCTCCGCTTCTGAAATGACTCCCGCTACGGTCCAGTTCGGAGTATTAGGAATAGAATCGTAATGAAGGATTTGCTTTTCTCCAGAGGGAAGAACGATATTCCCAAAACCTTCACGCCCGCTGACCATTTCCCTTCCGGCTTCTTCCAGACCTTTGTACTTGGACTTCGTCCCTTCCAACAAATTGAGGTTTAGAATTAAATCTGTGTCCGGATGCGCGATCACCGTCCCGGAACCATCCACCAGGAAGATGTACCCTGTTTGGCCTATCTTAGTTGCGCACACTTTTTCGCTCAAAGTTTTTAAGGCAACATTGGCGCCTAACACGCCAATGAGCTGACCAGTGTAGTCATAGACAGGGTAAGCGACGCCAAACGCAGGGATATGGGCAAACCTACTGATCATTCCGTCGTTTATCGCGAACTTCTTTCCTTGAAACATTACTTCCTGAAAGTAAGGGCGATCACGGATATCGACGGCCTCACCCGTTTCCATAATTGCTTTTCCGGTTGGGTCGGCAAGAAAGAACGTTTCATAGAGTCCTTCGCCTTGTTTAATAGTTTCCACAAACCTAGGAACAAAACGCGTGGGATCGAAAGATTTGACCACGTCAGTGTTGGCTAGGTTACGGAGTTCTGTCTTAATTCCAGCCAACATCTCTTCGACAATTCGCACGCTCGTATGGAGCGTTTCTTCCGTTGATTCCATAGTCTGTTCTAAGATCCCCGTTCTCACACTTAGGGCAATAATGAAACCTGAGATCACAAGCACAGAAACTGATACTGGTATAAAGTACAACAGCAGCTTCGCTCGTAAGCTCTTGAGTTTCATCATCCTCATCATCTCCTTTTCGTTTTTGAGGAGGTTCGTCGCGTTTGAACTACGACTCGCCTCCCCTCTCTTAAGTTAAGAAAGGAATACAAGCATGATTATACCATGCTCGTTTTATGATTCAAGTATTTAGGTAAGGCATTTGAAAGAGAGAATGAAGTGAACTTAATCACGATTTTGTTACCATCGCGAATTTGCGTTAGCTGTAAACGCTGATTTATCATTTGGCATAGCTTTTCGTATTAAAATATGGTAAAAAAAGAAAAGAAGGTTTCACGCGGCGAGCATGGAGAGAAAATTCTTGGGGGTGCCTAGCGGCGCCGATTTCTCATTCGGTAGGGGTTTCTTTACGGCTCCTTGGGAGCGCCCTGGGAACGCCAACTTTTAAGTTGGCATGTCCTAAAAGAAAAAGAACGGCTCTTCGACAATTTACAAGATGTACTTAATTAACATCTTCTATCGTAATAATTTCGTAAACCCTTAGCCCGTTTCACTAATCCGCTCTAATCGCATAATCGGCCATCTGTCGAACTCTTTTTATTCCTCTTATGTTACTTTGTATTTCTCGGATGATCAGTGGGATTCAAGTAATGTATCGAAGAGCCAAAAGAACGGTTTCACATGGAGGGCACAGATGACACGGAAGAAGTTTTTCCGGGAGTCAAGGTGGCGCCGACTTCCCAGTCGGCACGCTTTTGCGCTTCAAAAATGGTAACCCTGCCGAACAAAAGCGCAGTAATGGGTTTTTTTAAGGCTCCTTGGGAACGCCACACTTAAGTGTGGCATGGGTTATGTTTTTTTCTTTGAAAAACGGAAACCATGCCGAACTAAAGTTCGGCGTTCCCAGGGCGTTCCCGGGCCAATCCCAGAGCGTTCCCAGAGCGCTCCAAGAAGAAAAACGCCGGCCAAAGGCCGGCGTTTCACTTGTCTATCGAAATCTATATTTTGAACCGCTTCACCAGGGCGTCGAGGGTTTCGGAGAGGGTATCGAGTTCTTGGGCGGCTGCGGTGATCTGTTGCGCCGACTGCGATTGTTGATCGATCGCCTCGGTCATCTGTCGAATCTGTTCTGCAATCTCGTGCGCCGCTTTCGCAGACGTGTCCATCGCTGAGGCCATCTCTTCTGCCGCGGCCCCTTGCTCCTCTGACGTCGCAGTCAGGTTCTCGATCATCCCCGTTGTGTGGTCGACCATCACCAAGAGTTGTTTGAATTGTTGCTCTACCAAACGAGCCTTTTCATTAACGGCCTTGACCAATTCCACCGTTTTTTCTGTCGCCTGATAGGATTCACCGGAGTCCTTCTGCACCTCTTTCAGTATCGTCCCGATGTTCGATGTCGCCTTTTTACTCTCTTCGGCCAATTTCCGGATCTCGTCCGCGACTACCGCGAAGCCTCGCCCAGCTTCTCCCGCCCGGGCCGCCTCTATTGCCGCGTTGAGCGCCAGCAGGTTTGTCTGTTCCGCGATAGAGGATATCGTGTCGACGATCTCGCCCACGTTCTTCGAGTTTTCCGCGAGTTTTTGAACCTTTTCCGCCGTCAGCTGCGTTTGCGCCGTCGTCGCCTCAATCTCGACCATCACGTCCGCGATCATCTGCCCGCCTTTGCGTGAACCCTCTGCGGTCTTCTCGTTTTCGTGAGACAACGCCTGCGCCGTCTTCGACACGTTCTGCGCGCTCGCTGCCACCTCATCCACTCCGGAGTTCACCTCTTCTATCGCTGCGACGGTGCTCTCCAAATTCTTGTTCGCGCTGTGGGATTGAGTTGACAGCTCCTCCGTTCGGGCTAATTGTTCTTCAGAGATAGCAGCCAGATCCGTTGAGGCGGAGTTAAGCTCTGTTTCAGAATTCTTTATCGCGATCATCGCCTCTCTGAGGTCGTGGCCCATTACGGATAAGGACTTAGCCATTTGGGCGATTTCGTCGTGACCTTTCGCCTCGAATGTCGTGGTCAAGTCTCCCTTTCCGAAGTTATCCACTTGAAGGGCAAGCTTTTTCATTGATTTGGAGATGACCGCGCCGGTAAATAGGGAGATGAGTATGATGATCCCGATAATAACGGCGAAAATGACGATCACGACGGTTACGAGAAAAATAGAAGATTCCGCAGCTTCCGCTTCGGGCATCACTTCTCCTAGAGTCCAGTTCGGCGTATTAGGTACGGGATCGAAAAATACGATATGTCTTTCGCCAGTTGGTAAGGCTATAGTTCCCGAACCGCTTTTTCCACGGACCATCTCTCTTCCGAGTTCTTCCAAGCCTTTAAACCCGGCCCTTGAGGCTTCCGTAACGTTAAGCTGCATCACTAAGTCAGTGATCTTATGAGCCACGAGCATCCCGGTTCCGTCTGTTAAAAAGGCGAATCCGCCTTTCCCGATATTGATCGACGCCACGATATCGCCCAGGGCCTTCAGAGAAACGGTGGCCCCGACGATACCTACCCGCTTTTTCGCAGTGTCAAAAATGGGGTAGACACACGTGATTACAGGCGCGTTCGATGCCCCGCTAATCACCGCGTTGCTCATCGCGAAATCTTTGCCCTGGAACATAACCTCTTGAAAATATGACCGGTCTCTTATGTTCGCCTTTGCGTCAGTTCCAGTGATGACTTCACCATTCGCATCCACGACGATGAAGGTCTCATAAAGCCCTTTGCTCTCTTGAATTGCTTCCTGAAACCTCGGGTTAAATCGTTTGGGGTCGAAAGACCTGACAACGTCCGTTATAGACAGGTTCCGTAATTCATTTTTGATCCCTGTTATCCATTCTTGAATCACGATAATGGCAATATCGCTTATCGATTCCATCGAGTTTTGACCGATCTCAAAAGTGACGTCTTTTGCGAGTACTCCAACAATAACTGCGCCGATGATCAGCACCACGACCGATACCGGAATAAAATACAGTAACAACTTCGCGCGCACACTTCTAATTTTCATGCACATCCACTCCTTCGTAAGCCCGATTGTGTGTTTTAAAAAAGTCTTTTTCCTTGAAGCGCTATGTATTTTCTTTGGCTTGAAGTAGCTTGACTAGGCTCACTTAGAAATCTGCGCAGCATCGGCCACGGGGTTCTATGTATGGCCGCATCTTTGACAGCTTCTTAAATGACCTACTCACCCGTGTACTCTCAAATGAAGCAGAGTGAGGAACACGGCCTTTTTGTTTCATTGTCTATAGCTTTTTCAGTCACCTGGTTTTTCCCCCTTAGGGGTTAAAGAGTAAGTTTTCTGAAAGAAGGCCGGCGACTCAGTTGGTCTTCTGAGAGTATCATATCACGAAAGAATGTTTTTCTCAAAAAGCTATAAAAAGAAAACGCCTGTTCTAAAGATGTGTTTAAACGAATCGTATTGAATTGAGTTATGCAAACCTATCAATGGGCCACCAGTTCTTCGAAACGCTCTCCTTCGGTCTCCTGTGAACACCTCTGCGGTACCGCCATAGCGATGGACGTTTGTCTGGCGCTGTTTTGTTTTTCCTGGGAACGCCACACTTTAGTGTGGCATGGGTTGTGATTATTCTTTGAAAACCGGAAACCAAGCCAACTTGAAAGTTGGCGTTCCCAGAGAGTTTCCAAAGCGCTACCAAAAATCCCAAGAACATGCCGAACTGAAGTTCGGCGTTCCCAGCGCGTTCCCAGAGAGTTCCCAAAGTACTGCCAAAAATCGCAAAATATGCCGAACTAAAGTTCGGCGTTTCCTGTGCGTTCCCAGGCCACTCCCGGGGCGCTTCCAGAGCGCTCCCAGTAAAAAACGCCGACATTTGGCTGACGTCAAGTGTATACCTTTATACTTTAAACCGTTTGACCTGTGAGTCAAGGCTCTCAGCTAGGGTATCGAGTTCTTGGGCAGACGCGCTGATCTGTTGCGCGCCTTGCGCCTGTTGTTCGATGCCCTGCGACATCTGCCGTATCTGTTCCGAGATCTCGTGGGCGGATTTTGCCGATGTGCTCATCGCTGAGGCCATCTCCTCGGCGGCTGCCCCTTGCTCCTCGGAGGTCGCCGTTAGATTTTCGATCATAGCAGTCGTCTTTTCCACCATGTCCAGCAAATGTTTGAATTGCTGTTCCACCGCTTGTGATTTGGTGTTAACGTCTTTCACCAATCCAACGGTCTGACCCGTCGCTTGATAGGATTCCTCGGCGTCTTTTTGCACTTCTTTCAAAATTGCCCCGATGTTCGATGTCGCTTTTTTACTCTCTTCCGCTAATTTTCGAATCTCGTCCGCCACCACCGCGAACCCTCGACCGGCTTCTCCCGCTCGGGCCGCTTCTATCGCGGCGTTAAGCGCTAACAGGTTCGTTTGTTCCGCAATCGAAGATATCGTGTCTACGATCTCGCCCACGCTCTTCGAGTTCTCCGCTAACTTCTGGACCTTTTCTGCCGTCAGCAGCGTCTGTTTCGTTGTCGATTCGATTTCTCGCACGACATCCGAGATCATCTGGCCACCTTTTCGAGAACCGTCCGCCGTCTTGTCGTTCTCGGTTGAGAGCGCCTGCGCCGTCTTCGAAACGTTCTGCGCGCTCGCCGCCACCTCTTCCACTCCGGAGTCCACCTCTTCTATCGCTGCTACGGTGTTCTGAAGGTTCGTGTTCACGCTTGCCGATTGACCGGATAACTCCTCGGATCCCGCAAGTTGTTCCTCCGAGATCGCCGCTAAATCAGTCGAAGCGGCTTTTATCTCTTTCGAAGCCCCTCCTATTGAGATCATCGCCGCTCTGAGGTCGTGACCCATCCCGCCCAGGGCTTTGGCGATCTGAGCGATTTCATCGTGGCCTTTCGCCTCGAAGGCCGTGGTCAAATCGCCCTTTCCAAAGTTATCCACCTGAACTGCGAGTTTTTTCATAGATTTGGAGATGACCGTGCCAACAAACAAGGAGATGAACACAATGACGGCGACAATGATCACGAATACTGCGATGACGATTCCGAGGAGGTATACGCTCTTCTGATTCGCCTCTGCTTCGGAAAGGGCGCCGGCCACGGACCAATTAGGAGTATTGGGAATGGGGTCGTAGTGGAGGATGTATTTTTCTCCTGAAGGGAAAATAATGTTTTTAATACCGTCGCTCCCGCGGATCATCTCCTTTCCTGCGTCTTCCAGACCCTTGTACCCCGACTTGGTTCCTTCCAACAGATTGAGTTTCAAGATCTTATCTGTGTCGGGGTGCGCGATCACAGTCCCCGCTCCATCAACCAGGAAGATGTATCCCTCTTCTCCGATCTTCGTGGAGGTCACTTTGTTACTCAATATCTTAAGAGCCACGGTGGTCCCAAGCGCACCGACCACGTGTCCAGTGTCGTCATAGACCGCATAGGCAGCGCCAAAAGCAGGGGCATTCGTAAACCTGCTGATTATGCCGTCGTTGAGCGCGAATTCCTTGCCCCGAAACATAACGTCCTGGAAATAGGGCCGATCGCTAATATCCACGATTTCACCCGTTTCCATTATAGCTTTTCCGGTAGGATCGGCGAGAAAGAATGTTTCGAAGAGTCCCCCACTCTGCCGTATAGTCTCGATGAACCTAGGGCAAAAGCGGGTCGGATCGAAAGACTTGACCACATCAGTATTCGATAGATTCCGCATCTCCGTTTTAATCCCAGCCAGCATCTCCTCAACGATGTGCACGCAGGCGTGCAGAGTTTCTTCAGTTGAATCCGAGGACAGTTCCAAGATCACACTTCTCGCGTTGAGGCCGATAATGAATCCGGCAATAACGAGCACAGAAACCGATACGGGTATGAAGTACAGTAATAGCTTCGAGCGCACGCTTTTGAGTTTCATCATCATCTTCTCCTTTCGGTTTTTCGAGGGGATTCTTGCCGTATTTTATCAAGCGTCAGCCTCCACCTCTTTGAGTTATTAAACGGAAACCTATCTATTATACCATGATCGTTATGGGATTCAATTATTCGGGGATCGCTTTCGAAAATGAGATTGGAGTGAAATAGATTACGGTATGGTTGCCTTTAAGACTTTGAGTTAGCTGTATTCGCTGAATTTTTCTTTGGCATGGCTAACCGTATTATATGAGGAGTAAAAAAGAAAAGAGTCTTTCACACGTAGGGCACGGTGGAAGTTTTTCTAGGAGTACTTAGCAGCAGCGACTTGCCAGTCTGCGTGTTTTTTCGAAAAAGGAAAACTTGTCAGACTAAAGTTCTGTGTTCCCAGAAGTTTGGCATATCCAGGAATCCGTGTGGGTCAAGCTATGGGGTGCAATCAAGAAGCAAGGTCAGATACGATCACACGATTTTCTTTCCACGAAGTCATCGCGGCGTAAGCGCCCCTTCTTCTCGCGACGGCGCGATACGCCTGGGAACACCTGGGAACGCCAAACTTTGGTTTGGCATGGTTTGTGAAAATAGAAATGCAGCAGAGCGTATCGCGAAGGTATGAAAGTATCGCGGGGTCCGGCGGGTTACCCCGCGATAACACACATTCATCGCGGCGTAAGCGCCCCTTCTTCTCGCGACGGCGCGATACGCCTGGGAACGCCTGGGAACGCCTGGGAACGCCAAACTTTAGTTTGGCATGGTTTGTGAAAATAGAAATGCAGCAGAGCGTATCGCGAAGGTATGAAAGTATCGCGGGGTCCGGCAGGTTACCCCGCGATAACACACAGTCATCGCGGCGTAAGCGCCTCTTCTTCTCGCGACGACGCGATACGCCTGGGAACGCCTGGGAACGCCAAACTTTAGTTTGGCATGGTTTGTGAAAATAGAAATGCAGCAGAGCGTATCGCGAAGGTATGAAAGTATCGCGGGGTCCGGCGGGTTACCCCGCGATAACACACAGTCATCGCGGCGTAAGCGCCCCTTCTTCTCGCGACGGCGCGATACGCTTTATATCAGGCTTATCGTGACTAATAAGGCAAAGGTGGGTATCGCGAGACTTCGCGGGCTTCCGAAGTCAGCCCGTTGGTTACCTCGCGAGTGCCCGCAAGAAGTCAGCCCGCTGGTTACCCCGCGATGAACCTCTGAGCCCTCGCACCCCATAACCTGACCCACACAGGAATCCATCCTCCGTGTTCTCTGTGCTCTCTGTGCGAGGTGTTTTCTCTTTTCTAAAACCATTACCAACTTGAAAGTTGGTGGCCCCAGGGCGTTTCCAAAGCGCTACCAACAAGCGTAAAACCTGCCGAACTAAAGTTCGGCGTTCCCACGCCACTTCCAGAGCGGCCCCAGGGCGTTTCCAAAGCGCTACCAACAAGCGCAAAACCTGCCGAACTAAAAGTTCGGCGTTCCCACGCCACTTCCAGGGCGGCCCCAGGGCGTTTCCAAAGCGCTACCAACAAGCGCAAAACCTGCCGAACTAAAAGTTCGGCGTTCCCACGCCACTTCCAGGGCGGCCCCAGGGCGTTTCCAAAGCGCTACCAACAAGCGTAAAACCTGCCGAACTAAAGTTCGGCGTTCCCACGCCACTTCCAGAGCGGCCCCAGGGCGTTTCCAAAGCGCTACCAACAAGCGCAAAACTTGCCGAACTAAAGTTCGGCGTTCCCAGAAGTCAGGTGTTCAAAATGGTGTACGGGTTACTCTTCGATGGGTTCGAAGGAGAGGATTTCGATTTTCGTCTCCACCTCTTCTGGTTCGATCGCGCGTTCTGTGGTTTGTATTTCTCCGGACTGGTTGTCGTATGGATCGTTCCGGAGATGCTTCGGCATTGGATAGAGCGGAGCCAAATGGTTTTTGCAGCTCACCATTCGGAAGGCGTCCAGGTTTCCGAAATAGAAGCTCCGGTAGGCTTCATTCTCCCTTCGAGCGCCACCGAAAGAGCAGTCGACGGGA
>Ga0302240_1001931_pt1 | contig 15137 bp, 13 predicted proteins | sample AAG_UR_His_MG_FD_193538 | JGI IMG/M metagenome (GOLD analysis project Ga0302240, IMG submission 193538) | Enriched activated sludge microbial communities from anaerobic digester in WTTP, New Holstein, Wisconsin, United States - AAG_UR_His | ecosystem: Engineered > Bioreactor > Anaerobic >... | reverse complement strand
CCGGAGGATGAGTCTCATAGGTGTAAGCTTATGTCTCCTCCCTTCGCTGGCATGATCCAGAGCAGGTGATATGGGTCGGAACTCACAGTTCCCTCTCAGCCAGTTTACTGACTCCCCCGTACATCTTTGTTTCAGTTGTGGGTGTTTAGTGGATGTTTAGTGGTTAGATAAAAATTTTAAAAAGTCTTTTTCGAACACCAACATCATAAGCCTTGAAATTTGATTTGTCAATTGCGTAGATGAAACTTGATTTAAGCCTGCCTGTTGGTCTGGTTATTCGGTAGGCTTTCTTCTTCGATTTCGTCTGCGGTTCGCCGCAGCGGGTGATTCTGCCTGAGCTGCGGCCTTTGGCACGCTATGACGGCTTTCCTGTTTGGCCCTCTGCTGTGTTTGCTTGCCCTGATGCTTTTGTTGCTGCGGGCGAGGCTCTATGAAAATGTCGTCCTTGACCGTAGCGTCCAAAGGAAATGGATGCTCTTTCACCTCAGGAATGCGTTTGCCGATGGTCTTTTCTATATCCTTCAGCAGCGGCAGCTCCTCCACATCACAGAAGGACATAGCGATCCCGCTGAGGCCCGCCCGGCCGGTTCTGCCAATCCGGTGAACATAGGTCTCGGGCACGTTTGGAAGGTCAAAGTTGATGACATAGGACAGCTCATCAATATCAATTCCTCTGGCTGCGATATCCGTCGCAACCAGGACGCGGATGGCGCCTTTTCTGAAGTTCTCCAGGGCGTTTTGACGGCTGTTTTGACTTTTGTCGCCATGGATAGCCATAGCTGAAATATGTGCTTTTACCAGCTCGCGCACTACGCGGTCTGCGCCGTGCTTGGTTCTGGTAAACACAAGCACAGACTCAAGCTTTGGATCATTGAGCAAGTGGATCAGCAGCTTTCGCTTGTTGGCTTTGTTAACCAGGTAAACGCTTTGGCTGATCGCCTCCACTGTCACGACCTCAGGCGTCACCGACACCTTGGCAGGATGCTTCAGCATGGCATCTGCCAAGGCTGAAATCTCCTTAGGCATGGTAGCGGAAAACAGAAGTGTCTGCCGTTCAGAAGGCACCTTTGCGACGATCCGTTTGACATCGTGAATAAAGCCCATATCCAGCATGCGGTCTGCTTCGTCGAGAATCAGAATTTTGACTTTGTCAAGCTTGATGATGCCTTGATTCATCAGATCATTCAAACGTCCGGGTGTCGCGACCAAAATATCCAGACCATCTTTAATCATCTTTTCCTGGGGGCCCTGAGGCACGCCGCCAAAGATGACGCCGGTCTTCAAATAAACGTGGCGCCCGTAAGCATGGAAGCTGTCCTTGATCTGAATGGCCAGCTCGCGGGTTGGCGTCAGGATCAGCGACTGTATGCCGTCATGCTTCTTCCCAGATTGTGATGAAGCGCTTGAAAGACCTTCCTGTTTCATTTCAATGATCCTCTGGAGCGTCGGGATTGCGAAGGCGGCGGTTTTCCCCGTTCCTGTCTGAGCGCAGCCCAGAACGTCTCTCCCTGTCAGGATCAGCGGAATTGCCTGGTCCTGAATATCCGTAGGCTCAACATACTGTTCTTCTTTAATGGCTTTGAGAATGGCGGGCATAATGCCCAATGACTTAAACTTCAATCTAAAAACTCCTTTGTAATGGCCTTTTCCCTGTGTTGTAGAATTTTTTGGCAAAGGTCCAAACTACATTGTATGTTATTCGAGCCATTCTGTCCAATTTTTGATTGGGGGACGCGGACAACTTTCAAATTGGGGACGCGGACAGCTTTCTAGTGAGTGCCTGTCACCAAACCAAAACTGGGGACAGAGCATTGTAATATTTCGGTAATATTCAACTCGGCATTAATCGTGTTAAAACGGGAATATCCGCAACTTCTTGACCGTCCTGCTCATAATATCGAGTAGGAGGCTACTCATTATTTGAGTAGCCGTCCTCTCACACCACCGTACGTACCGTTCGGTATACGGCGGTTCGTTAAGCTAACTTTGTTTTCTCATACAAAACAGACATGCTAATGAAGCCACGGTTATCTAATCTTTCATTTGTAACCGCAGTGTTCATGATTGGGCTACGGGAGATTCTCCAGTAGCCTTTTCTTGTGTTTGCAAATTCCCATGCTTTGTCTTTAGGAATCCCCAGTTTTAGGAGAGATGCAAATCGTGTTCTAACGCGCTTCCAAGTCTTCCAGATACACGCTCTCAATCTGCGTCTGGTCCATTGGTCCAGATCTCTCAGGAGATTCTTCATATCAGCCAGTTTGAAGTAGTTAACCCATCCTCTTGTCACTTCGATTAAGCGTTTTACTCTTGCTTCGAAGTTCATGCTTCTATTTTTGTTTGTGATGTCTTTAATCTTGTTCTTGATCTTTTGGACACTTTTGGGGTGGACTCTTAGTTGATAGCCCTTCTTTCCCGTATAAAAGCTGTATCCAAGGAATTTCCGCTTCGTTGGACTTGCCACTGCGCTCTTTTCTTCGTTGATCGTCAGTTTTAGTTTACCTTTGAGAAATCGGCACATGCTCTGCATGACCCTCTCCCCAGCGCGTCTGCTTTTGACATAAATGTTACAGTCATCGGCGTATCGGCAGAATTTATGTCCTCGTCGCTCTAATTCCTTGTCGAAGACATCCAGCATGATGTTTGACAATAGTGGACTCAGTGGGCCGCCTTGCGGCACACCGTCTTCAGCCCTAACGACTACTCCGTCTTTCATGAGGCCGGCATTCAAATACTTTCTGATCAGCCCCAGTACTCGACCATCTGATACCTTCCGCGCAATCAGGCTCATCAGGATATCGTGATTGACTCTATCGAAAAATTTCTCCAGATCCATATCTACCACATACCTATATCCATCGTTTATGAAAACTTGAGCCTGTTTAAGTGCCATATGCGCACTTCTGCCCGGTCGGAAGCCATAACTGCTTTCAGAGAAGATTGGTTCATAGATCTCTGAAAGCACCTGTGCGATAGCTTGTTGAATAACCCGGTCTACCAACACTGGTATTCCAAGGCCTCTTGTTCCGCCATCAGGTTTGGGAATGTCTACTCTCCTGACAGGTTGTGGTTCATATTCTCCCACCAAGATTTGTTGAACCAAAGCTCTTCCATGTTCCATTAGGTATGGTCTAAGATCTTCAATTTTCATACCGTCTATCCCGTGGCTGCCTTTGTTCTTGATGACGCGCTTCATCGCCTTGTTCATGTTATCTCTTTGAACAATGCGTTCCAGAAGGTTGTCCGTATGAGTTTCCGATTTGGCTTTCCCGGATGGTTCCGCCATGTCCAAACTATGCGCTTCCGTTATTCCTTGGATTTCCAACCCTACTCTTGGCGGATAGTCTTCGTATGAAGTTTTCTGCAGTCGTTGCTTTTGACTTGAGGAATTCATCGGTATTCACCTCGCTTAACGTTCAGCCCTTCCTCAACAAGTCAGAAAAAAAAACTTAGTCGAGTACTACGGCCTCTGCTGACTTCTCAAGGTTCAGTCATACATCACTGCATGGGTTGCCATTTGAGAAAAGCCTCGTCTGGCGTATCCTTGAGATCTCCCCGGGTAAGAACGCACGCTTTCACACCATGTAGCCGACGCATATACTCATAGGATTTCGGGTAGTATAGGACTTTGGTTTGTTTGGCAACCTCATCCATCCTTCTGAGCCTCAAATGCGGTTCGTGTACCTCAGCTCGGTGCTTTGCCTCCAGCTTCCTTCAGATTCCCCCTCACGAAGGACACCCTTGCTCTTGGCTAACGGTTGGCACTACCAGCCCCCGTATCGGACTTTCACCGACGAGCGTGCGCCCATGCCGGGCGCACCAAAAAAAGAGTCGCAGGGAAGCGACTCTAAAAATGGGGGACGTGAACCAAAATTTTAGTTTAAAGCACCATCTTTTTTGATTTCTTCAAGGAGTGTACCAGCGAGCTTCAGGTAATTATCCCACGCTGTATTTCGAATAGTAAATCCACTTGAGGCATAGTCGCCGGACTCATCAGTTGAAGGAAGTCCATTGAGATCTAACAAGTCCTGTGTTTCAACTACTTTTGCATTCAGGGCATCCATTTGAATGTTAAAGCCAATGCGTGATGGCTCCTGGTATTCGACGCTCTCATATTTTGATTGGCGATAGAACGCCTTCAGTGCTGGATCCTCAATCTCTTCAGGTGTATTCGCGAAAATTTCGTCGTATCGAACAGATGTGATTTTGCCATTTTCAATGACGACCTGTACAAAGCCTGTCAAGCCACCGCCAAGTTTTTCTGCAATACTGTAATATTTTTTTGCCGATGGTTGATCCAGCAGCGGCGCCAACTTCTCAGCAAGCGGGATCATGGACTGGTTAACACTGTTGGACGCACCTGAAATTGTGTCAAATTCGCCCGTCACACGTTGCTCCTCGATCATTTGTTTTTCAACAGCGACTACGCTTTGCACCCACGCAGCGCCTTTTTTATCACCCATACTGAAGTTATATTCAGAAAGCCGTTTAGGCACATTCTGAAAATATCGCTCATAATAATTTGGGCGCGTCATCTCATTAAACTCTATGTAAACCAACTTATCGTCCTGTTTGACGATTTCAAGGATTCCAAGATGACCTTGACGGAAACGTTCTTCAATTGAGTAATAATCACCCTTAACAATGCCAAGCGGTGGTTGAATATCCCATTCAAGTTCTGCCTGTTCAGCTTCAGCTGAAATTTCCGGTGCAGGCGTACTGACTGGCGCTTCTGTAGTTTGTTTTTCTGCTGTGCCACAAGCCGTGAGGTTAAAAACAAGCCCCGCAAGCACCAACAATTTGAACATTTTAGACCTAAATACCATGATGAGCCTCCTTCAATGTTTTCGTATGATTTGTTATATATTTATCATACTAGACGCTTGAACAAGACCGAAGGATCAAAACATGGCTTTTACCCCGACAATTTACGGGTGTTCTTTTGACGGTACTGCGAAGGTGTCATACCAAACTGGCGTCTGAACAGCTTATAAAAATATTCATCGCTATAGCCTAACAGTTCAGCAATTTCATAAGTTTTTAACGCACTGTCCGCCATCAGTTCTAAGGCTCGATACAGCTTAACTTTAGTAATATAGTCTCCAAGGGTGATTCCTGTTTCACGTCTAAAAGTCTCCGCAATATAATTTTTTGTCAGATAAAATTCCTTAGCAATTTCCTCCTGAGAAGCCACCGCCTCACAATGAGTTAAAATAAATTCTTTAATTTTTCTTATGAGAGTATGTCCTTGATCCCAAGGATCCAGGATATTAAGTATCTCAACAAGTTTCTCAAATCTAATTTTGACTATCCGAAACAAAGTTTCAAAAGCATCTTGATCAGATAAGTCAACATGCATCTCTGTTTCGTAATCAAAGAGCATCAAATCGCGATTGTTTAAAAAATGTGGAAGCCAATCCAATGATTCCACCAACTTTGAGCATATTTCCTGACAACTCTTTTCAAGAATCGCTCTGGTTTTGAAAACATCGAGATCCAAAGCCAAATAGGTCTTTCTAATCATATCCTGAAATAATTCACTTGCCTTCGCTCTCTGACTAGTGAGTGACTCAATGATTTCACGAATCTGTCCATTTGGATAATAAGGTGACACGGTCTCAGCGAGTCTTGTTTTCAATAAATTGACTTCAGCATCCCGTGCTTCCAGTGACTCTAAATGCTTTTGAACCCTTGACAAGAGCGCTGCCAGCAACCGCTCATCCACCGGCTTCAACAAATAGTCAAAAATCCCATGATGAATAGCTTCCTTCGCTAACCCAAACTCACCATAATCCGACAAAAACACAACACAAGGCACCAAATTTTCCTTTTGTACGCACTTAAGTAATTCCAGTCCATCCAGAATCGGCATGCGAATATCTGAAATTAGGAGATCAAGAGATTGATTCCTCAACTTCTGAAGCGCCTCTAGACCGTCACTCGCCTCATCGACAATCTCAAAGCCAGTGGAGTTGCCCCACAGCGGCAGTCTTTTAATCTGTCGTCGAAAGATAGGCATATCATCCACAATCATCACTCGATACATGTTATTGCACCCTCCTTTCCAGCGGCAGGCTTATACACGCTGACGCACCTTCCCCCGCCTTCCCTTCCAGAGATACAGTTCCCCCGTGCTTTTCAATTAGTTTCTTCACTGTGGCCAACCCAACACCATAACCGGCAAAATCCTCTTTTCGATGTCCCCGGCCAAAAATTTGAAAAAGTTGCGCTTTCGAAGCTGAATCAAACCCCACCCCATTATCCTGGATACAAATTTCCAAACAGACATCCGTAGCGATTGATGAGATGATGATTTGAGGCGCAGACTGCAGACTTGAAAACTTAATGGCATTATCCAACAGATTCATAAAAATCTGACGCATCATAACTCGATCCCCAGTAATCACCGGCAAAGGATCAGGGAGCACGACACGAACCCTCTGATCAGATCCCGATTGACTTAATGTCTTGATACACTCCTCAACAAGATCATTTAAATCAATGATTTCATCTTCAAGAGGCGTCTTGGACATGACTGAAAATTTAAGCAGATGCTCAATAAGCGAAATCATATCCGCAACCAAAGCCTGCATTTCCCTCAGCATTTCCAGACTTGTACCGGGTAATTCCTTGAGATTGTCTTCTTCCAACATGGAGCCATAAACCTGAAGCGCTCTCAGCGGTGACTTTAAATCATGAGAAACCGTAAAGGTGAAAGACTCAAGATCTGCTACAGCTTCTTCAAGCTTCGCAGTTCGTTCTTCAACTCTCTTTTCCAACACTTCATTTAGTTGAAGGATTTCGTTGTTGGCCTTTGTCAATGCCTGCTGTTTCTGCTGCAATTCGACCTTTGAAGCCAATGTTTTTTCGACAAATCGGACTGTGATTCCGCCAGCAATTGAAAACAGAAGTCCAGACAAAATCAATGTTATCTGCGTTTCATCATGCCTGCCAAGAAACCAAGCAGATGTCGATTCTCCCCGAACAATGACCTGCTGAACAAATAACAACAACCAAGCGAAAAAGAGACCACCAAAAAACATCAGCGACATGATCAGAGTGTTTCGTTCACTGCCAACACGAACCTCCATAAGCATCATCCGTCTTATGAAGGGCAGCTGAAGCAGAGCATCTGCCAATGCCAAAAATACAAACTCAACGATTATCCCTTTGACAGCAAAAATCACAATTACATCTGTTGACATTGAATTTAGCGCATTGGGATAAAGATAAACACCATTTAGTTTAAGTAAAATTGGAAACAGTGCGATATAGAGCCCCATTCTGGCCAAACTGTAAATAACCTGGAGAAAATAAGCATTATAGCGCAAAGCTTTAGAGCCTTCTCTATGACCCTTACCCCATCCTTGAATCTGGATCCAGAGTCCATAGGATATCACTGGAACCAGTGAAGCCCATCCATTGTAAGGTCCCAGTATAAACGGATAGATGATCACGCCTCCGAGGACCAGACACACCATGCCATAGAATCGACCCCAGGCCAGAGTAACAACCATCGGCAGAATTAAACTCCACGGGAAGTTAATCGAAAATTCATTAAAGGCGAGGCGTGTGGAAAAAAAGATCCCAGCCAAGCTGAAAAGGCCGATCATCCAAGATAGTATTAATTTGTTGCGTTCCAGTTTGATATTTTTCAACATTTTTCCTCACCTAATGATCTTTTTCTCATGTTCTGATCCAATAATCTCATTATATACGTTTGGCGAAACTAAAGCATAAAATTCGCCGGGCTTCACTTGGAGACAAGACAAAACCCGAATTGGGAATGGTAATATTTCCACAATGCACGTCCCCCCAAAAATCAGGACCATCAGAATGTCTTTTTTCAACATTCCGATGGTCCTAGTTTAAGCATTTCAAAGACTTAATTCCAGACTTTTTCAGTCTCTATTTCTTTTCAATTTCCATTTCTATTTCACTGCTTCAATCAAATAAGACGCCACGTAGTCCTCCGCCTTATGTCCCGGCGCCCATGAAGAAATCAACTCACGGCTGTTGTCCTTTGGCATCAGCCGGATCTCCTTGAAACCAGCTTTCTCCATAATAGCCCTCAGATCTTCGACATATTCTGCGCCGCCAATACAGCTGGCCACCAGTCTCAAGTCATCACGCATGTTCTCAGGGATCACTGCCGTGGCTACCACATCTGAAGCTGCTATACGCCCGCCCGGTTTCAACACTCTGTAAGCATCGTTGAACACCTGCTGCTTGTCCACAGACAGATTGATGACACAGTTTGAAATAATCACGTCCACAGACGCGTCCGCAACCGGCAGATGCTCAATCTCCCCCAGCCTGAAGTCCATGTTGTCAATGCCTGCCTCATGAGCGTTTTTTCGCGCCAGCCTGACCATGTCCGGTGTCATGTCGACACCGATTACGTAGCCAGTTTCGCCGACTTTGGCTTGCGCCAGGAAGCAGTCAAAGCCGCCCCCGCTGCCAAGATCCAGGACGACCTCGCCGGGCTTCAGTGCCGCAATGGCCGTAGGATTTCCACAGCCCAGCGCCATATTAGAGCCTTCCGGAGCCTGGCTGAGCTCGTCCGCCGAATATCCAATGAGCGCGGACGCATCCAGCAAACTTACCGCCTGTGTGCCGCACCCGCATCCGCTGATGCAGCAGCCACCATCGGCACCCTGTTTTAAGGCTACAGCTGCATAGTTCTTCTGTATGTGTTCCCTGACTTTTTCCTTTTTTTGCATAACAAACCCTCCACATTAATCCTAAATACTACTCACCCCTATAGACGACACAACACAAAAAAGGACGCAAAAAAAGACGCAATTTCTGCGTCTTTTTCAACATTTTTTCCCCGGCTGATACTTTTGAAACTCAATGATGTTGCCACAGCGGTCAAATTCAAGCCTGCAGCAATCCAGCATCATGTCCTTCAGCAATTTCCGAGCCCTCTGTACTCTGGACTTTGCGCCGGACACCGACAGCCCCAGCCGCTCGGCCAGCGCCTTTTGTGTCAGGTTTTCGAATTCGGTGAGCAGAATGGCCTCCCGGTACTTCTCGGGCAGCTGCTGAACCATGCCCGTCAGGCAGCCCGCCATTTCAGCGTTGGCATTGCCGCCGGCTCCAGCCCCTCCTTCTGCCGATGGTCCCAAAACCCCACCCGCGCCTTCCGCCAAATCCTCCGGAAGCTCAGCAAAGGTCTTCCCGCTGCGGTAATAGTCAACTATGACATTCCGGGCAATCTGATAAATCCAGGCATGGATCTTTTCCTGATCCTTCAAGGTATCCAGGCTCAGGCTGATTTTAACAAAGACTTCTTGAAGCAAATCCTCCACGTCGTGGGGATTGGACACGCGCCTCGCAATAAATTTTTCAAGCGGCTCATGAAAGTTTTCCCACAGACATGTCACGCAGGTGCCTGCCATATCATCACGACCTCTCCTTTGATTATTATGCAGCTTTCTCTTCTTTGATCTGCATTGGATTTTTACGGAGCGCGGCAACGTAAAGAAAAGGATATTCTGCTTTTAAATACAGGATATACTGGATCCACTCCGCCACAAGGGCTTCATAGGCCCGGCGCAGGTCGTTGGAGAGGTGTTCAATGTCGCTAGAATCGAGTTCGCCAAAAGGACCACGGATTTTCAACTCATCCGCCACATGAAAGACTGCCCAAAGCATATCTGTAAAAGAATCGTGCTCAAGCAGGTTGGAGTTTTCGAGCATACTCAGGAGAGGTGCTTTATAGCCCTCCATGACCATAGCCAGCTCACCAAGACTTGCCGGATTTGCATAGAAATCATAAGGGTAAGCATTTTGAGTGCGTTTGCCTTTGAACAAAGATTTTTCTTTTTTCAAATCCATAATATTGAGCATCTCACATAAGGCGGCGTTTTCCCGGTTGAATTTGCCAATTTCGAACAGCAAAGTTGTCCCGGTTTCTGAGAAAAAAGTGCTTATGATGACGTTGACTTTTTTTACTTTCTTGCGCTTTTCGGACAGACTCAGAAATCGATTGATCACCAATGTGACAACCAGAACCTGTACCGGAACAAAAGCAAGGTCTTGAAGCAGGTAGAACAGGGTTTCGTCGCCTCTTTGAAAAATTATGTATTGAACACCATAAACGGCTGCAGACGCAACAATGAGGATCATGGTCAGCACCAGGTTGTCTCGCAGTTTAATTAACAATATTATATTCACCCTTCTGTACATAATTAAATGACTTAGCACCTCAGACTTCAATGACGTGAAGTTAATCTATTCTAACACAAGGAAAAATTGTTTGGGAATTGTTTTGGTGACGCGGACAGCTTTTTATTGAGTGTCAGGCACTGTTTCAACTTTGGGGACTGTCACTCGTTCAACTTTGGGGGCGGGGCACTGTAATAATTTTGTAACATTGCAATTAAAATAAGCCGGTGTCAAGGAAGTCAAGGCCATCATGCCTTCCATGCACCAGCTTCAATTTCCTGCTATTTTCGCCTGCTGCTTCTTGTATCTTGCTTATGGATCCGGCAAGCCATCATAATGACCACAGATCTTGGTTCAAAATCAAACTCATAATGGACCGCCGTCATCTTACAGGGTTCCTCGACAATTTCTTCTCCGGCCGGCAAGGCGGTATTGACTGCCATACGCCATTCTAAGCCCAGCGGCAAGGCAGGCAGCACCACATGCCGGGACTCCCAGTGCATGTTCATGCCAACATAGATGACCTCATCTTCCTGGTTCTCCCCTGTCTCTTCAGCTTTTCCAGCGAACATGACCCCCAGATAGCGGGTTTCAGCATCCTCCGTTAAATTCCACGGTTCAAGTCCATGCCTGCTGACATAGGGGAAGCCACATTTAGCCTGTCCTGTACTGTCCCGCAGATTCGGACATCGCTTTCGCAGCGCGATCATCTTCCTGAAGAATTCATACACCTCCCGGTTCTTCTCAAGCAGTGTCCAGTCCAGCCAGGAGACCTCATTGTCCTGACAATAGGCATTGTTGTTCCCATATTGTGTGTTGCAAAATTCATCCCCGGCAAAGAACATGGGGGTCCCCTGGCTGGCCATCAAAACCGCGCAGGCATTCTTGATCAAGCGCTTGCGCAGCGCCATGACCCCAGGATCCTCCGTCTCTCCTTCCACGCCGCAGTTCCAGCTGTGGTTGTGATTTTCACCGTCGGAATTATTCCAGCCATTTGCCTCATTATGTTTTTCATTGTAACTGTACAGGTCATATAAAGTGAACCCATCATGACACGTTATGAAATTGACCGAGGCATTCTTGCCGCGGTGCACCGGATCATAAAGATCGTGGGATCCTCCAATTCGTTCCGCGACCGTCATGGCAAGCCCGGCATCTCCCTTCAGAAAACGCCGCAGATCATCCCGATACCGGCCGTTCCACTCCGACCATCGCTTCCAGGACGGAAAACTCCCAACCTGGTACAACCCGCCGGCGTCCCAGGCTTCTGCAATCAGTTTGACATTCGCCAAAATTGGATCATAGGCCAGATTTTTCAAAAGCGGCGGATTGTTGCTCGGCGATCCATCCTCGTTGCGCCCCAAAATTGACGCCAGATCAAACCTGAAACCATCCACTCTGTACTCCGTCACCCAATACCTGAGACAATCCAAAATCAAGCGCTGAACCACAGGATGATTGGCGTTCAAAGTATTGCCTACCCCACTGAAGTTATAATATCGCCCATCCGGGGTCAACATGTAATAAACGTTGTTGTCGAGCCCCTTAAAAGAGATGTACGGCCCCCGTTCATCCCCCTCGGCTGTATGATTGAAAACCACATCCAAAATGACCTCAATGCCATTTTCATTAAGGGTTTTTATCAGGGCTTTCAGCTCTTTCCCTTCCTGGTTGTACTCCACGCCTGCTGTATAACTGGTATTGGGCGCGAAAAAGCAAACAGGATTATACCCCCAGTAATTCAAAAGTTTGTCCCCGTTGACCTCTCTCATGTCTCTGCATTCATCGAACTCAAAAATCGGCATCAGCTCCACCGCATTGACGCCGAGTGCCTTTAAATAAGGCAGCTTCTCCATCAGTCCGTCAAAGGTGCCGGGATGCTTCACACCAGAGGACTCATGCCTTGTAAAGCCTCGCACATGCAGCTCATAGATGATCAGGTCCTGCATGGGAATCAACGGCTGCTTGCAGTTGGCCCAGTCAAAGCCGTTGGTCACCACCCGGGCTTTATAAGGCTCATCACTCCCTTGCCGCTGCCCCCATTTGCTCTGTCCGGTGACCGCCTTCGCGAAGGGATCCAGCAAATACTTAGTCTGATCAAAGATCAGCCCCTTTTCAGGCTCATACGGCCCATCCACCAGATAGGCATACTCGAAGTTTTCAATGTCCAGTCCAAAGACAATCATAGAAAACACATTGCCAATTCTATACGGCTCTGGAAACGGTATGACTACATAGGGCTCTTTGCTGCCCCGTTCAAACAGCGCCAAACTGCATGAAGTGGCCTGCTGGGAGTAAATGGTGAAGCTTACCCCCCCAGGGACTACCACTGCGCCGTTTTGAAGAAAAAAGCCCGGCCGAATTTTGTAGTTTTGATAGGTGTCAATGGGCACCAGCTCTTTCCACACAAAATGGTCCATGCCGCTGGACTGCCTGATCTTCTTGACTTTGAAGGTTGCCACGCGCTCACCCCCGCTCTCTGATTCGTCCGCTTTGTCGCTGACGTTTCTTTATATATTAGTCAAACTTCCCCACTTCCGCTTCCGTCACCCGCAGCTGTCCGTCGCCGCTTTCCAGATCGACGATCCAAGCATCCGGAATCCACTTATCAACGATCCACCGCCCGAGGTTCAGCCAGCTGCGGCAATTGTCCAAGATTACCGAGTCCCCTGAGACAACCCCTTCAGCGCCTTCGAGCGCCACATCCGCGTTTTTCACAAGCAATACTTCAATGGGAATGCCCCAGGACGTTCCCGCATCCAGTATCAACTGTCCAAGCCGCCCGGAGTTCGAAACAGGCGCATCCAAAAAGAATTTTGCCGATGGTACCCCAAGCGTCCCCAGCGCCCTGCCAATCCACGTGAGCGAAAGGTACGTCTTGTCCACAATGCCGTAGGTTCCCCTTAGGCCGGCCAAATCACGCAGGACCCCATCCCGTCCCAAAATCAGCGGACTACCCGATAGCGCCACCTCAAGCAAAATGACGAAATTGAACCCGTCAATACTCAGCGGGGTGTGCTGAGCCGCGGCCATCGGCAGCATGTGTTCTGCTCTTCGAGCCTGCAAACGGTGTGTAACCGCAGCCCGCTGAAGCGCAATCCGCTGCCTGGCCGTCAACTGATAGTGGCCACCCACCAGTTCAACCACCGACCTCAGATTATAGCCGCGGTCGAGCAGCCAGATGATCTCATCCAGGGCAACTCTGAGCTGGGTCACAGCGGCTTCCGAAAATCCCGCTTCATCCGAGGGATCATAGCCCCTTCGCTTCGTTTTGAGTGTCATGGCGATCCCTCTTCCACAGGAACATTTTGTATCTGTTATTCCCTTTGATACCCAATCATAAAAATTTCATCACACTTTGCGCCACTATTTAACTGTGGGGCAGTCCCCAAACTGAACCTGGGGTCTGTCCCCAGGTTCAGTTTGGGGACTGAGCTAAAAAGACCATAAAGCGCATTGTAATCTTTTATAAACCCTATCTATAGATTTATCTGATAAAGTGGTCCTCAGTGAGAATTCTTTTTCCTGAAGGAGACCAATACCATGACTTCAAAACCATCAAATAAATTTCTTCAAAGCACAAAATTCCTGATTTTTTCTGCTTGTTTAGTCTTATTAATGGGGATCCTATACCTGATTAACCATATTACATATTTCACAAAATCAGTCTCGCTCTATACTGCGCAAGGATTCAGTCAATCAGAGATCCTTGACCTGCTTGTGCCTGACCGGCTGCTGCCGGGCCTCTTTGAAGGGATTGGGCTCTTTTTTGGCGTGTCGGCACTTTTATTTGGCACTGCAATGATTAACCAAAAACTTGCGGCCTCTTCCTTTGAGGCAGCAGCCTCTGTGCGCGCTGAAAAGGAAGCCCTTGAGGCTGCCAAAGTATTTATGTCTCTTGAAGGGCTAGAGTGACCGTTCGCAAAAAATCTGACTCATTTTTCCCCCTTCCAAGGTAAACTAAATCTTAAAAAGAAGCGCTGTCAGTTCCGAAATTCCACGGAACTAACAGCGCTTTTTAGCTTTTCCAACCCTTCACAGGTTGGGGACGCGGACAACTTTCATGTCGGGGACAATAGGCCACAAACCGCGCGGACGGTAATATTCGGACGGTATATTTCTGCAACATTCCCCTTGAAAGTCGTTTATAAAACAAATTCCAGCTGGAGATCCCTCGGATCTGCGTCAAATAACGCCCTATTCACTTCAACCGCAGTTTTGCACCCGAGCGCCCAATAAAACGCAATGGTCTCTTCCGCTGAACCCGCGCAGATGTATAGCTTCTCCGCACCCCACTGCCTTGCACCTTCAGCCGCCGCCTCAAACAGCCTTCGCCCCAGCCCATTGCCCCTGGCCTCTCGCGTTATGAACAACTGATCGAGCAAGACATATGGAGCAGTTTCTCCGAAAAAATCTCTTCTGACCGACACAAAACCAATCATTTTTTGCCGATGGTCAAACGCCCCAACCGCTAACCCGTCTCCCACCACTGTCTCCACCAAATGTTTCAGATGCGTCTCGTAGCCATTAGGCCAGCTCAGGTCGTAATAATCTATCTCAACCAGCTTCAAATGACCCTCCACTTCCCGCCAGGCCTTTCCAATATACTGAGAGGCTTCAATATCGCTGATTCTTTTACAGTCTTCCAATGCCAAGGCTTTGATTTCTATCATTTCATTGAGACCCTCCCCAAAAGTTCTTATCTTATATTAGCACAGATTGATGCTCGCAAGTTTAGGTTGAATGGCCATCTGACACAGACACAACTTTTTTAACAAAGAAAGAAACCAGAGTCAGAAGCATACGTCAATTGTCTTTATTTCATTTCCAAAAAAAGTTAGGGCTGTTGCAAAACTAGTAAATTTAGTTTTGCGGCAGCCTTTTTGCGCGCTATTTGCAATAACTTGCTTTCGAGAAAATTGATTTTTAGCTCGAGTCACCCATTAACATTAATTATAGGGTCGACA
>Ga0302240_1001929_pt1 | contig 15149 bp, 11 predicted proteins | sample AAG_UR_His_MG_FD_193538 | JGI IMG/M metagenome (GOLD analysis project Ga0302240, IMG submission 193538) | Enriched activated sludge microbial communities from anaerobic digester in WTTP, New Holstein, Wisconsin, United States - AAG_UR_His | ecosystem: Engineered > Bioreactor > Anaerobic >... | reverse complement strand
CGCAATGAATACATTTATTGGGATCACGGCGTATCATCTCACCTGAATCATCATAATCTTCCTTGAGACTATCTACCTGGAAAGCAGGAACTTCAATACCGAGATGATAACAGGCCTGTTGTAATTCACATTCACCATTGGCCTCACAGGACAGGCAGTTATGATGTCCATCTGCTAAAAGCAAATTAATAAAAAGTTTTTGGGCTTCTATTATCTCTTCCGTATGAGTTTTTACTTCCATATCCTCTTTAGCAGGTAAAGAACAGGATGTTTGAAGCCCTCTCATACCTTCCACTTCTACAAGACAGACACGACACCGGCCTGCAGGGCCGGTTTTTCTATGATAGCAGAGAGAGGGAATATAAATATCATTTTCTCTTGCCACCTGAAGAACTGTTTTGCCTTCTTCAAAGAAAACCTCCCTCTCGTCTATTATCATTTTTTTTAATTCCATGACAATCCTCCTTATTTAATTATAAGCCCGGGAACGACATTATATTAACTCGTGACGCGTAACGCGAGGACAGAGACCATTAATAAATTTTCATTCCTTAATGCTTAATATAATCATCAAATTTAAACAATTCCCCGTTTCATTTTATCTGACATGTTTATTCACCAGTTTAATAAGAGTCTCAGGTTTCAGTGGTTTTTCATAAACACCTTTGATATTAGAAAATTTTTCATCTGAAGCATAGCTTTCAAGCAAATTATCAGGTTTTCTTATACCTGTCATCATAATAACAGGTATATCTGCAGTCAATTTCTCATTTTTTAATTTAACCGCTCCGTCAAGTCCGTCACTGTCGTGAGTCATCATAACATCGAGGAGAATGAGAGAAGGCTGTTCTTTTTTTGCCATCTCAAAGCCCTCGGCACTGGAAGGAGCGGATAAAAATTCATAACCTTTGGCTTCAAGCAGTATTTTTACTGATTCAACCAGTTCGTCATCATCATCGATCATTAGAATTTTCTTGGACATAAAATTACCTCCTTATAAATTATCGTGACACGTGAAAGAACACTATGTTCAATTACTTACCAGTGCATCAAATTCATCTCTGAATTTAAGTATCATTGCTTCAACCGGTATAGAAAAAGCGTCACCTGTGGGACAGATGGTACGGCCTTTAATATTACGGCACAGTTTTAATACAAGTTCAATATCTTCCTCTGTTCCATTCTTATGAAGGATCTTTTTAAGCAGTTCTTTTATAGTATGAGATCCTTTACGGCATGGCACACACTGTCCGCAGGACTCATGAGCATAAAAACCTATTGTCCGCAAAGTCAATTCAGGTATTGATACAGTATCATTTATTACCATAATACCACCGGAACCGAGCATGGTTCCCGCTTTAAGACATGAGTCATAATCCATTTTCAATCCTTTGATTTCATCTGCCCTGAGTATGGGAACAGAAAGGCCTCCTACTATAACGGCTTTCAGTTTACCCTTTACCCCTCCTGCCGCATCAAGGATCTTTTCCAGAGGAGTTCCAAGAGGAAACTCATACATACCGGGTCTGTTTACATGGCCGCTCACACCGTAGAGCTTGGGGCCAAAATTACCTGTAGTGCCTATTTTTCTGAATTCTTCCACACCATGTTCTATAATAAAAGGTACTGTTGCAAGTGTTTCCACATTATTAATAATTGTAGGGCAATTATAAAGGCCTTTATTTGCAGGAAAAGGCGGTTTTTCCCTGGGATAGCCCCTTTTACCTTCCAGACTTTCCAATAAAGCTGTTTCATCACCGCATACATAGGAACCGGCTCCTTTATGAACCACAATATCCGTATATTTAAGATGTCCTTCATCTTCTGCTTCTTTCACCGCTTTTTCAAGGATTTCCGCAATCCAGCGAAATTCTCCTCTGATATATATAAAAGCTTTCTTTGCACCTATGGCATAGGCACTTATGGCAATGCCTTCGATAAGCAGATGGGGGTCATATTCCATAATCTGTCTATCCTTGAACGTTCCCGGCTCACCTTCGTCTGCATTACAGATAAGATATACAGGACGATCATCATTTTTCGGAAGAAATCCCCATTTCAATCCTGCAGGAAAACCAGCTCCTCCTCTTCCTCTGAGCATGGCTTCTTTAACAGCGGCAATAATATCAGAAGGTTTCATGGACAGAGCCTTCTCCAGAGTTTTATATCCGCCGTTTGATTTATAAGTTTTTATACTCCTGGAATTTTCTTTTCCCCGGTTTTTGAGGAGTATATTACATTCAGTACTATAATAAGAGGTCTTATCCGGTTCCGGCATAATACCTTTACGAAGACTATCGATTAACATGTCCGTTTTCTCTAAAGTCATATTTTCATAATAAATATCATTTACCTGAATGACAGGACATGTGCCGCATGAGCCAAGGTCCTGAACTTCAGTAAGTGTAAAAAGTTCGTCTGCAGTAGTCTGTCCTGACTTTATACCAAGTTTTTTTTCAAGATGCTTCAAAATTTCATCGGCACCTGTTAAAAAACCGGGTATATTCGTATCAACCTGAAGATGATATTTACCGACAGGTTTCACATTAAACATGGTATAGTATGTGGCCACACCATAGGCTCTGCTCTCTGTAGTTCCCAGATAATGAGCCACTTCCCTTATATCTTCGGAAGAAAGATTATTATTCTTTTCCCTCTGAAGAATATCCAGAGCGGGTATAATGGCAGATTTTTTATCAGGATACCGTGCAGAAATTGCTTCAATTTTATCTTTTATATGATTTTGCATATATGATCTCCTTTTTTATATTATATCATTTTACTTTATTTAATTCTATTATTTTTCTGAAAACTCCTTCTAAAAAAACTATAAAAGATATTTTGCTACTATTCAAATAGTTGTTTATCAAAAATAAAATTATTTCAACCAGTATTATTAAGAACAGAAATAAAAGGATGACCTGAAAAGGTGTCTATATTTTATATATTTATAACCCTATACCTCTTTATAATACTCACCTGATCGTTCATACTGTATATATGTTTTTGATTACTGACTCATTAAGAATAAAATTTTTATTGCTTTTTGTCAAGAACTTTATTATAATTTATATGCTATCTGAATAGTAACGAAATATGATATACAGAAAAAGAAGCAATTCAGTCTATAATATCACAGAAGGGGCACTATTAAAGAATATAAATTTTTAAAGAAGTGATTATGATTACATCTGATGAAGCTTTAAAAAAACTGATTACAGGTAATAAAAGGTTTGCAGAAAGAAATATGCAGCATCCGAACCAGACAGAAGAAAGGCAGAATGAGATAATCGCCGGCCAGAAGCCTTTTGCCATTATTCTGAGCTGTTCCGATTCCAGAATACCTCCGGAAATTGTTTTTGATCAGGGTCTGGGAGATTTATTTGTCATAAGAGTGGCAGGAAATATTCTCGATAATATAATAAAAGGAAGTATAGAATATGCAGTGGATCATCTCAAGGTAAAACTAGTCATGGTACTTGGACACAGTAACTGTGGAGCTCTCAAGGCAGCCATTTCAGGAGGTAGGGTTTCTATGAATATCAGCCAAATAATCGACTCACTCCTTCCTTCTGTGACAAAAGCCAGGGAATTAAAAGGTGATATACATGAAAACGCAACAAAACTTAATATTCTGAGAGCTGTAGAACAATTAATGGCATCTCCTCCTGTACTGGATACACTGGTAAAGAAAGGCCAGCTTAAAATTGTAGGAGCTTATTATAATCTGGAAACAGGTCTTGTGGAAATACTCAAACATATATAAAGGGCAGCTTTACAGCCGCCCTTTATATTGAAAAAATCCTATTTAGCTTTTTCAGGTTTCTTATAAATCAATGCATCAAGAAAACCAACTATAAGAAGTCCTGCTGCCACATAAAGAGCCACGGGTTTAAGTGCAGGAAGAGAAAAAACCAGAGGACCAACAATTCCTGCAAGCCCCCAGGCAGTAAGCATAATACCGTAAATTTTTGCAATATTGGCAGGGCCAAATCCATCTGCTGCAAAAGCAGGCATAGTGGCAAAACCTCCACCGTAACATGCAAGAAGATAACATGCTACAATTGTAAAGATCGTCGGATCCGCAATTTTAGGAAGAATAATATAAAGAATTGCCTGACTGATAAACATGATTAGAAAAACATTTTTTCTTCCTATTGCATCAGATAGCCATGCCCAGAAGAGTCTCCCAAGGCCATTGAAGATTGATGCAATGGCCACAATACCTCCCCCTGCCACAGCAAGAGCTTTCTCGTCTGTTATTGTTTTTTTCAATATCTCCTGTGCCATAGGAGAAAGCTGTGATAATAGACCAAGGCCTGCGGAAATATTAAGGAAAAGCATACCCCAGAGCATAAACCACTGAGGTGTTCTAAAAGCTTCTTCAAAGGTAAAGGAATCTGCGGCAGATGTGCCTTTGGCTGCTGATGGAGTAAAACCGGCCGGAAGCCATCCTGCAGGAGGATTTTTAAATAACTGGGCAGAAGCCGTTACTAAAACCAGGAATATAGCACCCCATATATAAAAAGTATTGGCCACACCCATAGAATTAATCATGTCGGGAGCAATTTTACCCATAAAAAAGGCACCCATACCAAATCCCATTACTGCAAGACCTGTAACGAGACCTCTCTTATCGGGAAACCATTTTATTAAAGTTGCTATTGGAGTTATATATCCAAATCCATTTCCCAGACCTCCGATAAAACCAAAACCTATATAGAGAAGAATTAAGTTTCCTGTCTGATCTGCAAGGCCTGCAAGGAGTGTTCCAATTCCAAAGAGTATACCTCCTATGGTAGCAACGAATCTTGGCCCCTTCATGTTCATAAGGGTTCCGCCGAAAGCGGCTGCCAGACCGATCATACCGATACAGATCATAAAGGCCGCCTGAGTGGCAGGTTCAGTCCACCCGTGTGCAGTAATCAAAGGCTTTTTAAACACAGACCAGGCATAAACAGTTCCCAGACAGAGCTGCATAATAACAGCGGCTATTGCTATTAACCAGCGTTTACTTTCTAAATTCTCATTATTACTCATAATAAAACCTCCTAAAATTTGACCTCAAGTCTTGTCATAAGTTTGTTTGCATGATAGTCCCAGTTATTATCTATCGGCCTTGTATCATCTGTAACAGAATAAAATTTATAATCCACTATCCAGGATACTGTGTTACTGAAGGCATATTGAGTGGAAACACCTGGTATAATCTGAGATTCATCTATATTTCCACCATTATCTTTTACACCTTTTGCTTTATAATATTCTAAATTACCCTGAAGGGAAAATTTATCTGTAATATCATATGTAACCCCTGTATTAATAAAATGATAGGAAAAATCGGTTTTGTCATTTGATACTCTTCCTACTGTTGCTATGGGATAATCCCTCTGGAAATTTTCATAATCGTACATAGCCCAGATATGTGTTTTATCACCGAATTTATATCTGCCTCCTACTCTTATGAATATTTCACTTCCTTTACTGTCTGAAGCATATCTGAATATAGAATCCTGATTACCATAACCGTTTACTCTGGTAAGTCCTGTTACAGGATCTATATTAAAGGTATTTTCATTCAGGGTATTTCTTGTGGGTTCTATCTGTTTTAAATAACTGAAATCACCGTAGACTGATCCATTATCGAAATTATAGGTTAAGCCTCCGTCAAATCCCAGTCTGTTGGACCTGAATTTTCCAAATCTCACAGCATTACCCCATCTTTGACCGTACTTCCAATCCCATCCGACATGATAGCCGTCTGCATAGGCCCTGAGCCATGTTTGATGATAGGAGAAGGGATCATAATTGGGAGATGTATAATCAAATTCTCCATAGAACTGCAACTTATCTATTGTAGCCTGTCCTCCTATATTAAAGAGGTAGCCTTTACCGTTTTGATTTGAAGGGTCACGAAGATTTATGTCAAATCTTGTGCCTCCAAATTCCCCGTATACCTTAATCTTTTCATTTATATTATAATGACCTTTAAATCCATAATAGATTGTTTCTCTGGGTTCCTGAAAATAAGAAAGAGAAGTAGCACCGGGATTACTGGCAAAACTATCGAATATTCTTAAAAGAGCTCCTTCTATATGAAAGGTTTTCTCATAATCATAACCCATCCAGAGACCATAGAGGTAATTATTATAAAGACCAGGTGATGGTGTGCCATTTGTAAGAACTCTCACAGGATCATCTAGAGGGGTTCCCAGACTATATATACTGTGGTCATTTAATCCTCTGAAGACATTGGAGTTTTGAGCCATAAAGAATTCCATATCCACTGTCTTATATAATTTACCTGTTATATTTATACCTTCTAGAGGAAAAACATCTCTTCCGCCAAGACCAATAATACTTCTCTGGCCATAAAAGAGATTCTTAGATACCTTATTTAAATTATATTCTCCGAATTTAATCGTAAAATCCCAGTCCTCCACATCAGAATCCACCCAGAGTGTTCCCATATTGGCCTGGAAATTCTGATTCCATATCTCGTAAATCCCGGTGGTATTATAAGGTACCATTGGTCCCCAGCATTCTATAAGTCTTTCATTTCCAAAGGAACTATAGGCTATAATATTTCCTCCCGCTTTAAACTTATCTGCAATCTTTGCCGTTACTGTAAGATCCAGTCTGGACGATATCATATAATCCGCATCCAGTCTGAAAGCATCCCCTATAGGATTAAGATATCTGTCATTACCCCACCTGAGGTAACCCATATCAGGATCTACCGTACCGGGGCCGGAGATGTTTCCTGATTGTGGTGTAACACCTATACTCATACCAACACTTTCAAAGGTACCACTTATCTTTATTCTTTCCAGTTCCTCTACTCTTCCCGTAAGTTTTCCAAGAGATTCTTCTACATTTGTAACTCTCACACCGAGAGCATCCAGTTCACTACGATATTCTTTCATTAATTTGTTTATGGTTTCAAGATCGGATTTGGTTGCATATATGGAAAGATCAGGTATCTGCGGAATAGAAGCCTGAACCTGTTCCAGTTTTGCTATGACTCTGGCTACAACCATAGCCATTTCATAACGTGTCATAGGTCTTTCTCCTCTGAAAAGACCATCGGGATAACCTTCAACCAGTCCTTTTTCTTCAAGCATCTGTACAGCATCATAGGCCCAGTGGTCCTGGGGAACATCAGAAAAAGGATCTGCCAGGGCAGGTAATATAAATAATAGCAATAAAAGACCCATTGCACTGATTATTACTGAAATCTTCTTCATTTTTTACCTCCATCTAAAAAAATAACTAACCACCCGGTTGCAAAACAATATTCCCTCTTTTTATACTTAAATTTTAACACCTCCTGTTATTATATCTATTATTATTTTACTTATCTTTCACAAAGTCCTTTGAGTTAGTTTATTTATCGTTACAAGTAAAACGTGAAGGATAACAAGTTAAACACCTATCAACCATCACGCATTACGATTATAATGCATATATTACGAGAAGAATCTTTGTTTTCCTGCTATACTGAATTGAAAAAGTTTTATAAATTGTTTTATAAAGGAGAAATTTGCTATTAATATAAAATATATGTTAGAATATAACAAAATCAATAAAATATATCCCTTTGAAGTAAAGATTTCTAAAGGTACAGGAGGTTTAGATTTAGCTTCCAAAGTCAAAGCCAGTCAAATCAGAACTATAGATAAGAAGAGGCTTATTAAGCTTATAGGCCTATTATCAGATGATATATTAACTCAGATCGAAGAAGCTATAAAAATACATTTAGCTTTTCATTAGATTTTTTCTTCTAAAATAAAACAAGAAAAAACCCGATTTAAGCATCTTATCCCAGTATCTCCATTTCTTTAAAGAGTTTAAATCTTTCCATTGCTTCTTCTTCCGGCAGTCTTTCTATGGCAAAGCCGGCGTGGATTAAAATATAATCTCCGATTTTCACATCTTCCAGAAGATTAAGAAATGTTTCGACTTTCATTCCTGATATATCTATTAAACCTTTATCACCGTTTATTTCCAGTACTTTACCGGGAATAGCAAGACACATTTTTGAGTCACCCTCTTTATAAAAAGTGAGAAGTGAGAAGTGAGAAGAATATATAGTTAGTTTCATAACAATCCATAGTTAAGAACTTCGTAATGCGTAAAGCGTGATGCGTGATGCGTGAGATTAACCCATTACGCATTACGAATTACGAATTATTTAAATTCTAATAAGTTATGAAATATACTATAATCTTATTTATCACCTTTTACTTCTGATAATTTATTATATTTACTTCTTACTTTCGTTATATTTTCCTTCTGTGCTACAAAGGAATTTATTATAAATTGGCAAATTATATATTACACGATCGTGAGACGTGAGACGTGAGACGTGAAAAGATCATAATAGTAGTATTATATACACCCTTCTTTTCACTTTTCACTTCATTAGAAGGTAATAAAATATGCTTTCCAGTGCCACCATAAAAGTTCAGGGAATAGTACAGGGAGTTGGCTTTCGTCCCTTTATACACAAACTTGCCGGAGACAGTAAACTTTCCGGCTATATACTGAACTGTCCCGAAGGGGTTTTGATAGAGGTTGAAGGAGAAAAAGAGAATATAGAAAGTTTTTATAAGGATATTTCATTGAAAGAACCCCCGGCGGCAAGGATAATTCACTCTGCCATATATTATCAGACACTGAAGGGTTTTAATGAATTTACCATAAAAAAAAGCCAGAGAGACGGGAAAAATTCTATTTTCATATCTCCCGATCTTGCCATCTGTTCTGACTGCAGAAGAGAACTTTCAGACCCTGAGGACAGAAGATATAATTATCCTTTTATAAACTGTACAAACTGCGGTCCCCGTTATACCATAATAAAAGACATACCATACGACAGACCCTTTACTACTATGAAGGATTTTATTATGTGTCCCCTCTGTAAGAAAGAATATGAAGATATTGAAGACAGAAGATATCACGCCCAGCCTGACTGCTGTTCTTCCTGCGGGCCTGCTCTTTCCTGGTATGAAGGTGATCTTAAAGAAACAGAGGGATCTCTAGAAAAAGCCTGTGAAGCCATAAAAGGAGGAAAGATTATTGCCCTTAAAGGACTGGGTGGTTTTCATCTTGTCTGTGATGCCACCAGAGATGAGGCGGTATTACTTTTAAGACAGAGGAAACACAGACCTCATAAACCTTTTGCAGTTATGTTTCCTGATATAGACATTTTAGCAAATTATGTCCATATTACAGAAGAAGCAATAGAACTTCTGAGAGGTTCCATAAGCCCAATAGTCATGCTGAAGAAAAAAGATAGAACAGATCTTTCGAAAGAAGTGGCCCCGGGACTTTCGGATATAGGTTCTATGATACCTTATACCCCCCTTCATGAAATATTATTTAAGGCAGGTAACTTTAAAGCTCTTATAATGACAAGTGGAAATCTTCAGGACGAACCCATTCAGATAAAGAATGATGAGTGCAGGGAAACTCTTAAATCCATTGCAGATGGTTTTTTATTTCATAACAGAGACATAGCCAGACGGTGTGATGATTCCGTTGTAAAAATACTGAATAAGAATTTTCAGATTATAAGAAGAGCAAGGGGTTATACGCCTCTGCCGGTAAGGTGCGAGATGACCTCGCCTATTACAATTCTGGGCTGTGGTGCTGAATTTAAAAATACTTTTTGCATATATAAAGATGATTTTGCCTTTTTAAGCCCTCATATAGGAGACCTTCATAATTTCGAGACCCTCTCATATTATGAAGAAACCATAGAACATTACTGTTCACTTTATGATATAAGCCCTTCTGTTATAGCTTATGATTTACATCCTTCCTATCTTTCCACAGATTATGCTTTAAAAAGAAAGGCAAAAATAAAAATCCCTGTACAGCATCATCATGCTCATTTTGCTTCCTGCCTTGCCGAACACAGTATAAAAGACCGGAGTATAGGAGTCATATTTGACGGTACAGGCTACGGCACTGACGGGAAAATATGGGGAGGAGAATTTTTTATAGGAGACTCTAAAGAAGTAGAAAGAGCAGGTTATATAAAATATTATCCCATGCCGGGAGGGGATATGGCTGCAGTGGAAGGTTACAGAATGGCTCTCTCATATCTTTATGCTGTATTTAAAGAAGAAATATGGTCACTTCCATGGATAGAAGGACAGGAGGAAAAGAAGATCAGAAATATAATAAATCTTATAAAAAGTAATATAAATTGCCCCGAAACTTCCAGTATGGGACGGCTTTTTGATGGGATGTCAGCTCTTCTTGATATATGCCATGTGGCAAGTTATGAGGGACAGGCAGCTATGGAACTGGAAAACATGGTAGCAGAATGGGTAGATACCTGTTATCCCTTTTTACTGGAAGAAGAAATCATAAATATTGATCCTCTTATTTATGAAGTGGTAACTGATATAAAAAAAGGGATTCATAAAAGTATAATAGCAGCAAAATTTCATAATACAATTTCTATGATTGTAAGGGATAAATGCCAGAAAATCAGAAAACTTGATAATCTTAACACTGTTATTTTATCTGGAGGGGTCTTTCAGAATTTCTGTCTTTCTTGTAAAATTCAAAAAATTCTTCAGGAAAAGGGATTTAATGTTTACCAGAATCTAAAAATTCCAACTAATGACGGAGGAATATCTCTCGGACAGGTAGCAGTGGCATACAGTCAGATTGGAGAAGATTTTAATGTCTGAAATAATAAAAGAATATATAAAAAAAATCAGTCCTATTTGCAAAATGCTGGAAGAAAAAGAAATTTCTTTTATGGAAGTCTGTGGTACTCATACTATGGCTATATCTAAATCAGGCATCAGAGATATACTCCCTGAGAAAATTAGACTTATTTCCGGCCCGGGCTGTCCAGTATGTGTCACATCCCCGGGAGATATAGATGGAATGATTAAGCTCTCTGATTTACCCGATGTTATTATAACGACCTTTGGAGATATGATAAGGGTCCCGGGAAGCAACAGAAACAGTCTGGAGATAAAGAAAGCAGATGGTGCCGATATAAGAATCATATATAATCCTGTGGAAGCAGTGGATATGGCTGAAAAAAATTCAGACAAAAAGGTAATTTTCCTTGCTGTGGGATTTGAAACAACAGTGCCGGGAATTGCAAGTGCCATAATTGAAGCTGAAAAGAGAAAAACAGAAAATTTCTTCATCTATCCTGCTAACAAAGTAATTCCTCCTGCTATGAGAGCTTTAGTAATGGATAAGCAGATAGGTATAAAAGGATTTATATGTCCCGGCCATGTAAGTGTTATAACAGGTGCCAATCCTTACAGATTTCTTGCGGAAGATTACGGTATTCCCTGTGTAATTGCAGGTTTCGAACCTCTGGATATAATTATAAGTATCTATAAGCTTTTACTTCAATTACATGAGAAAAGGGCTTCAGTGGAAATAGAATATTCTCCCTGGGTTCGTCCCGAAGGCAACATAAAAGCAAGAGATATAATATATAAAATATTTAAAGAGTGTGATGCAGTCTGGAGGGGTCTTGGTGTCATACCTGGAAGTGGCCTTTCGCTGAAAGAAGAATATTCTTATAGAGACGGCAGGAAATTGCTGAAAGAAGAGATCCCTTCTGTGCCAGAGACTGCAGGGTGCAGATGTGGAGAAGTTCTTAAAGGACTTATAAGGCCGCCGGAATGTGAACTTTTCGGGCATGTCTGCACACCGGTAAATCCTGTGGGGCCATGTATGGTATCGAGTGAAGGGAGCTGTTCTGTGTATTATAAGTATAGTGATGGGTAATAGTTAATACGTAATACGTAATGCGTGATGCGTGATGCGTAACCAGGGCGAACACAGGGTAAACTCCGTCTCACGTCTCACGTTTCACGTCTCGCGTCTCACTTTTCAAATGGAGGACTGATGGAATGAACAAAATACTACTTGCCCACGGTGGAGGCGGAGCTCTTACTGATAAATTGATAAAGGAGGAAATTTTAAAGAGACTTGGCAATTCCCTTCTTACACCTCTTGAAGATAGTGCTGTATTTAATATTGGAAATAAAAGACTTGCTTTTACAACAGATTCTTTTGTAGTGAAACCTTTGTTTTTCCCCGGAGGAGATATAGGGAAGCTTTCCGTCTGCGGAACAGTAAATGATCTTTCTGTAGCAGGTGCTATTCCCCTTTATTTATCTCTATCTCTTATAATAGAAGAAGGTTTTTCTGTAGAGAAACTTCAGAAAATTATATTATCCATTGAAGAAACAACGAAAGAAGCAGGTGTTTTTGTAGTTACAGGAGACACGAAAGTAGTGGAAAAGGGTGGTGCAGACGAAATATTTATAAATACATCTGGTATAGGTGTAATCGAATATGAAAGTCCTTTATCTTTATCAAGAGCAAAAGAGGGAGATAAAATTATAATAAACGGTTATGTGGCAGATCATGGAATTTCAGTGCTTCTCCAGAGAAGTGGTATGGAAGTTGATCTACCTGTCCACAGTGATGTGGCACCTCTTAATGGACTGGTAAGAGATATATTAAATTCCTCGAAATATATTAGGTGTCTTAAAGATCCAACCAGGGGAGGTGTGGCAGGAGCACTTAATGAAATTGCCACCTCTTCCTCGGCAGGGATAATAATTTTTGAGGAGAATCTTCCTATAAGAAAAGAGGTAAAAGCTGCATGTAATCTTCTTGGCTTTGATCCTTTTACCATAGCTAACGAAGGGAAAGTTATAGTAATATGTCCTGAGGAGGAAGCAGAAAAAGTCCTTTCTGCAATGAGAAGAAATTCTCTTGGCAGACTTTCAGTTATTATAGGCGAGGTAGTAAATACAAATAATGGTAAGGTCCTTGTAAAAACACCAATTGGAGGTATGAGAATTTTAGAAAGGCCCTACGGAGAAAATTTTCCCCGTATATGTTAAATTGGTAGTCCTAAAGAGGTAGTGATATGATATAATAAACAGAAAAAATTGAAGGAAAATGAAAATGGTTTGTCCTGGTTGTAGCAGTGAAAATACTATCAAAAAAGGTAATAAACAATGGATATGGTTGGCTATGGATGCAGGTAGAAGAGAAATAACAGGTCTTTATGCAGGCAGTCGTAACAGAGAAGGTGCCTGTGGTTTATGGAAATCTTTATCCGGTGTTTATCGCCAGTGTGCTATAGGACTACCCATTTTTATGAAGCTAGCAGCAGTCGATAATTAGTAATAAGCTTAATGAATAAAAGCTGAAAACTGAAGGCTGATAGCTGAAGGCTGATAATAATTTATGAAAAAAGATGAAATCAGGGAAGCCTTACTGAAAGTAGGAACCCATCAATTAAGATCTCCCATATCTACAATTCAGACCCAATTGAATGTAATCTTAAAGGTTTACGAAAAAGAACTCCCCGGTAAGTTAAAGCGTATACTTGAAAGTGCCGTACAAAAATCTGATGATATGTTGACACTTGTAAATGATTTACTTGATATAGCACAGATGGAAAGAGAAGATGTAAAAGGGGAATTTACTACAATCAATATGGAGTTGTTATTTCTTAACGTAATGGAGAGTCTTACAGATAAAGTTGAAATAAAAAAGATGAATTTTCAGGTTGAGAAAAAAGATGTCCTCCCTTTTGTCTGGGGCTATAGAACAGGACTTAAACATATATTTTATAACCTTATAGAGAATGCTATAAAATATACACCGGCAGGTGGGAAAATAATTGTAAAGGTTTATTATGACAAAAGAGGTATTCTCTATGGTGAAGTCAGAGATACAGGTATAGGCATACCTGAGAATGAAACAAAAAATATTTTTCAGGAGTTTTATCGTGCTATAAATGCAAAAGGAGAAGGAAAAACTGGAACAGGTCTGGGTTTATCTATAGTAGAAAAAGCTATTGTAATTCATGGAGGAGAAATTATATGTGAAAGTACTCTCGGTGAAGGAACTGTTTTTAAATTCTCTATACCTCTTGCAAGAATTGAAGAAGAAGAAGCGGCCTTATTAGATAAAAAGAAAAAAGAAGAGAAATTTAAAATAGTTATTATCGGTGGAAGAACGGCCGGCCCAAAAGCTGCAGCTAAGGCCAGAAGAATGAATGAAGAAGCCTCTATTACAATAATAGAAAAAGATGAATCCCTGTCATATGCCGGTTGTGGATTACCTTATTATATTTCCGGTATGGTTTCAGATCCCAGGGCTTTAATGACAACAAATGATGGTGATATAAGGGATCCTGACTTTTTCAGACAGATAAAAGAAATAGCAGTTCTGAATAGAACAGAGGCACTGTCAATTGATAGAGAAAACCGGCAAGTATTACTTGAAGATCTAAAGACACAAAAAAGAAGCAAAATTCTTTATGATAAACTTATACTTGCTACAGGCAGTAAAGCTATTATACCCAGAATAAGAGGTGTTAATAAAAAGGGGGTATATAAATACGACAAGGTTGAAGATGCAGAAGGTCTCAGGAAAGAACTGAAGATGAAACAGGCAAAAGATGTAATAATAATAGGGGGAGGGTTATTAGGAGCTGAAACAGCCGAAGCTCTCTCAAGAAGAGGAGCAAGGGTAACTATTATCGAAAAAACTGACCATATGCTTAAATTTCTGGATAAGGAAATGGCACTTCTTGTAAAAAATTACTTTGAAAGTCAGGGGGTAAAAATTTTACTCAATCATAGAGCTGAACGTATAGTAGGTAATTCTTTTGTAAAAGGTGTAATAGCAAATCAGAAACTGATTCCCGGTGACCTTGTTATATTTTCTACAGGCCTTAAACCTGAAGTAACCCTGGCCAGGAAATGCGGTCTTCAAATAGGTATAACAGGAGCCATAAAGATCAATCAATATCTTCAAACAAACGATCCTAATATATATGCCATAGGAGATTGTGTTGAAAATACAAATCTTATAACAGGTAAACCAATATATACTCCTTTTGGTTCTATTGCTACCAAACAGGGGAGGATTGCAGGTATAAATGTTACAGGAGGAGAAGAAGAATTTTGTGGAGTACTACAGACAATAATTATGAAGATTTTTGATTATAATATAGGGGCAGTAGGGTTAAATGAAGAGCAGTTATGTAAAGAAGGTTTTGAACCTATATCAGTTATTGTACCGGGGCCTGATAGAGATCACTTTTTCCCATCGGCAAAACTGATTTA
>Ga0302240_1001913_pt1 | contig 15255 bp, 9 predicted proteins | sample AAG_UR_His_MG_FD_193538 | JGI IMG/M metagenome (GOLD analysis project Ga0302240, IMG submission 193538) | Enriched activated sludge microbial communities from anaerobic digester in WTTP, New Holstein, Wisconsin, United States - AAG_UR_His | ecosystem: Engineered > Bioreactor > Anaerobic >... | reverse complement strand
TCTCGTCCAGGAGTTTCTTCACCGCGCTGGCGACATGCTCGACCGAAACACGGCCGTGGACCGACTGGTTGCGGGCCCGACGCACGCGCTCGGGCTCCGTCGCAGCCGAGACGGACTCCCACGGTTGGCGGGCGGAATCAGGAAGCCAGGTGGCAATGGCGCGGCGGTCTCGGAACCCGTCGATCCGATATTCGGCCTCGGGATTCGCCTGGCGGAAAGCGTCGCACGTGCGTTCGCTGACCACTGCCGAGCGGTTCCAGTTCACGCAGCTTTCGCCCGGTTGGCTGAGGTGTCTGTCGGCCAGCTCGAGCAGGGCGAGTTCGATGAACGTGCAGGTGTCGCGCACGGCCGTCTCGCAGTCGCCGCGGCGGAGGGCGGCTTCGATCCGAAACAGGACGACGAGCGAGCGGGGCATGGCGGACAACTGCTGAAGCAGGTTGCCTGTCGCGCCGCCGCAGGGCGATGGCCTGCCGGTGCGGAGGAAGTCGGCCAATGCGATCACGCACCGCCGCCAGGGTTCCGCCTCGCACGCCTCCTCGCCAGCCGGATGCCGGGCCAGTTCGGCGGCGGCGTCGAAACTGCCGCGATCGATAAGGCGGCGGATTTGATACCGGGTGTTCAGCGATTCGGCTGGCGAGATCAACAATCTCGGCCTTTGGGCGGTGGGCCGCCCGCGCTCGATCGGTCGGACGAACTCGAATCGCCCGTCGAAGCGATAGGCGACGGAGGCTTGCAGGACGGCCTTCGTTTCCGGGAACCCGCCGATGTCGGAAATCAGGGCCAGGGCATCGGGGAACGCGTTACGCAGGGCCCGGATGCGGCGGTCGATCGCGCGGGCGGCGTCGCCGCGCAAGTGCCGCTGGTTGTGCGAGTCGATTTCGTACAAGTCGCCGGCCGTCAGGAAGAAACACTCCTCGAAGGCGTCGGTCCCGGGCAGTTCTAGCGTCTGAATCAAGCCCTCGCGAACGAGGGACCCCGCCGCGACCGGCTCGCCGCTTTCCCGGGGCAGGCCGCGGCCGTCGATTTCATCCCGCCGCGTATTCAGCAACAGCACGAACCGGGCCTGTCCCAGTTGCCCGGCGGCCCGCTTGGCCTGAATCTGTTCCCAGGCCTGTGCCAGCAGCGGGGCACAAAGTTCGACCTGCGGATCGACCGGCATCTCGACTTTCTCGTCGCTGGCAAAAGTCCCAACGGAGACCAGCGTGCGGCACTCGCGGACGTATTCGAGTTCCTCCCGGTCCCGGCGGGCCAGCTGCAGTGTGTCGGCCAGCGGCGTCAACCGCCAGCGGACCGCCCCGTCCAGACAATCCTGGTGAAAGGCCCGCACGGATTCCTTCCGCAACGGATGCCGTCGCGGCCTTCCGTCAGCCGGTCGTACCACGACGTGTACGTCGTTTTGCCCCAACGTGGCGATAAAGACGAAATCCTCACGCACTGTGTTACCTCTTGGCGGTCGCGTGCGACGATCGGAAAACTTCCCTTTTGAACTTAGCCTCGCCGCAGCATATAACGTACGTTTCAATTCGTCGATCCCGATGATCCGCTGGTCGCGGGACTCGCGGACCTTGCGGACCTTGCGGATGTGCTCCGCCCACTTGTGGACGTCGGACATCCCCCGCGATTTCAGCTCGCGGATTTCTTGCTCGTCGCCCTGAGCCAAGCGTTCGGATGGTGCTAAAGAGCAACACGTGCCGCGGACGCAGCGTGCGCACGAGCTTGGCCAGGACAATCGCGTCACCGGACACCATGGCGATCAAGAGATCGATCCCGGCGGGGAGTTTGTCTTCCACCATATCATCGTCATCCGTCCGAAAGGCGTTTCGTAACCGTTGGAACCGGGATTCGCCGTTGGTCGCCCTGCAGGTCGTGGGGCTCACTGCCGATCTAACTCATCCAGCGACATCAGGCCGCCGGGTTGTGGCGAGTCTGAGGGCGCAGGCGGCAACTTTCGGCCGCGGGCATGCTTTCTCCGCTGTTCCGAATGGTACTCGTAGATCAGACCGGTGGTGCTCGTTCCACGGGAACCCCTAGGATAATCGAGACGCCTCCTGCCCGCGTAACGATGGACCTGCAGCCAACGCGTAAAGATGCTCTCCACCCAGCGTTTGATGTTGCTCTGCGAGCTTTCGGAAGACAGGCTCTCCTTCAACTTTCGAGCAAACGCAGCGACGGCCTGGCAACGAAGCCGTTCCACCGCATCGGACTCGGCGACCGATTCCAGCGTCGGCGGAGTCATGTCGGCGTTGAATCGGAGTCGCTGGCAGTTGTCGATGCGGAAGGTGATGCTTCCCAAGCCGAGCGGGCGGGCGTGGCCGAGCTTATGGGCCAAAAGCGGGTGCCTCGCATCGTCTGGGGCCCAGCCCGCAATGTTCGAAAGCCACTTTTCGAAGCGTTTCACCTTTTCTGGTTGCAAGCTGTCGACAAGCAGCCGCACTAGCTTCTCGTCCGGAGCGAGCACGAACCACAACGCCCCAAACTCCCAGAGTCGCAGGTCGCGAAGTCGAATCGCAACACGAAACTGGGTGCCAGGCAACGAAACGAACCGGGCAATACCGGCCTGATTGCTCAGTATGGCGAGTTTCCGATTCGCACCTTCTCCCAAGAACCAGTCGGCGTTCGCTTCGCTGGTCAACTCGTAGCAATCCGGCCTTGCCGCCGCATCCGGTTGATGAAGGTAGAACTTGCGACCGTTCAAGTCGCCCGCCGAATCGTCTTCCGGCGTGTCGCCATACGTACACAACGTGCCTTGGTCTCGTACCGAACGTTTCTTCAGCCGCTCTTGATCCTGCCTCAGATATGTCTCGACGGCGGACGGCTTGGGTGAACCCAATGGGCGCAACGGTACTAGGCAGCTGTACTGCGGGTTGAGAAATCGATGGGGTCGATCGGCGGCGCCCGATTCGACAGCCCAGTTTACGCTGATGCGCCCGGCCAGCTGCTTGAAGTCCGTGTCGTTGGCACCAATACCGAACGTTAGAGGCTCATCGGGTTCTTCGTAGGCGTCGCGGTTCTGGGCGACATAGCCGAACAGACCGCGTCCCGTGGTCAGTCGCCTTGGAGCGCCCGCATGAATGCCGTGTGGCTGGGTCTTCTGCTCCAAGTCAGCCGGACAAAGAACGGGGCGGAGCCGTTCACGCGCTGAAATCGGCTGCCCGTCACGCCGCAACGGCCCCGCCTGGTGAATCGAATCGCGGTATCGCTGGCGGTAGTAGAAGTGATGCCCCACCGTGGCCACCGTTCGTTCGTTGTCACCCACTTGATGCATCTCCAAGAAAACCACGTCGCCTGGGCGCAGGCCGCGCTCGAGAAACTTGCGCAGGCCTTCTGTCACCGCCTTGACCTCGCCGCGATTCTCCAGCAGGGGGTGGTCGCGCAGGTGTCCTTCGTCCGCATCGGCGAGGTGTTGCAGCGACCGATAGAACGCTTCTAAGGCATCGCCAGCGAGTTCTTGCGGTTTGGGACTGTTGGGGAGCTTGATGAACAGGAAGGGATAGCCACCGGCGGATTTAGTGTCGTCCACGTCCTGTGGACTCTTCTCGTGAAAACGGCGATTGAACGTGGCGGTCAAGTCAAAGCCGTTGAGATTGCGGACGGGCAGCCAACCCAAAAGTTCGGAGCAGGGACGCGGCGCGCCGGGCTTGAGAATATTCCCCTGACTCAGTCCGAGGCACGCATCCATGCTGGTCATTTCGTCATCGCAGAGGGCCAAGGCTTTGCGTTTGACGGGATCCGCATAGTGCTGGCAGTAGGACGGATCGTCCGTCAGGCTTGTGATTCTCGTCGGCAAGAACCGAAGCGCGTCCGGGTGGACGTAGCACACATCGCGCAAGTCCTTGAGCAGAATCAATTTGACTGCGTTCGGCTGCTCCTTCGCCCCCCAACCTCCACCGCCCACGACCAGGGCGGGAATGGTCTGGCTAAGTGGGTGATGCTTCGGGGTCAGCGTCTGCAAGTTCACGCGGTAAGAAAAAGTACGTTCCTGAACCCGCTCCATCGGTGCCGACAGCAGGGCCTTAAGCGACTGGACGATGCAGCCTTTGATGGCTTCGCCTGGGATGAGAACACGTTCCGGCAAGCCGTCGGACGTCGTTCCCAAGGACATTGGCTCTATGACCTTCTTTTGATTGTCAACGGCTTGGCGCTGGACGCGGCGCTCGCGCAGCAGCCTTTCGAATGCCTCCGTTACTTCGGTCTGGCAATGCTCGTAATCGAACTGGTAGTTGCCCGCAATCAGCGGCGTAAGGGCGGTGAGGGTGCAATGGAGTTCACCGGACCAGAACTCGTCGCCGGTTTGCTGGACGTCGTGGAAGACGGGTTCGTCGAGCAATGCCAGGTCGGGGGCCACGGGCACGAAATGGTAGGGCGTGCGGCACTTGTCGGCCGATTCGACGCGGGCGTCGCCGGCTGCGCGGCCAGCGCCGGCAGGTGATCTTCCGGACCCGTCCATTCGGTTTCCGCCCGCCTGTTTTCCGCCCGGCCCTCTTTTCTGCGTGTTGTGCTTCTTACCCATGATTTGTTAACCTCCACCAGCGCAGGATGCCGGATTCGTAGTATTCCACGGCCGTGACGCATGCACCGACGGGTGTCACATCGAGCCCGCGGGTATCAGCCGCGTGGTTTAGCAGGATCGTTCGTTGGGTTCGCGTTCCCTGTACCGTGCAGCCCTTGGCCTGCTCCGCCTGATCGGCCATCGGGGCGGCCGATCGGTCGTCCGGCGGAGACCAGGGCGGCGGCTGATCATGGCAGCCCTCGCGCCAAGCGGCAAACCGCCAGCCGTCCGGTCCGGCCGCGATGTGCAGCAGGCCGTCCTCGTAGAACAGGCGTGCTTCGGCCAGCGTGGCCGCTGGCAGCGGCGACATGCCGGCCGGATTCAGCAGCCCGAAGCCGGGACGCCGCACGCGGCCGGCGACCGGCTCGCACCACAGCAGTACTGGCTTATCAGCCGCGACGCTCTGGTTGACAAACTGAGCGGCATCACCTTGCCGCTGGCCTGTCCACACGGACCAAGTGGTCGAAGTTGGTGTTGTCATCGTGAGGCTCCTTCGGGGGCTGCACCGACTGCTGCTGGGATCCCGGCGGCTGGATCCGCCGCGCCGGATATTTCCGGGAACCACCTCTGCACACGGTCGGGGAAGGGCTTTGTGGCCTCTGTGTCCTGGCCGATCGGCTTGTCTTCGCCGGCGCGGCTGAGTTCGATGCTCTCCAGGGTCCACGGCAGCCAGCCGGCGCCGCGCCACTTGCCGCCGCCGATCGGCAGGAAGCCCAGCCGCGCCAGCTCGAAGGCCGGGCCAAGTAGCCGAACCATGCTGCCGAGCGCCTCCCTGGTTGGGGCTTCCAGCACGATCTGAAACCGCATTCGTCCGGCAACCAGGACGTCCCGATTGAACTTGGCGCCGCCGTACACGCCGGCCGTGAACTCGTCCTCCGCATGGTGCTCGGCGCGGACCACGGTGAAGTTGCTGCCCACGAGTTCGGCGTCCCGGACCAGGATGCGGCCGCACACTTCCTCCGCCCCGAACAAGGCCGTCACGCGGTCGCCCAATTCCCGTTCCACCAAGTGCCGTACTTCGGCATCGGGGACGAAAGCAGGCCGTTTACTTTTGCGCAGCTCGTGCTTGCGCAGATCCACGCACGTAGCAAGTTCTTTGACCAGGGGATCATCTTTCCAGTTAGGGTCTCGGACGCGCTGTTTGGCATTGGCCAGCCGCGAGACGGTATGGCGCAGCGGTCCGCGAATCCCGCTGCCCGGCAGGAACGGTTGAAAGCCCGACGCGTCGGCAGGACGGGTGGTGACCAACGGCGAGTCGGGACGCTGGTACTGTGCACCGCGCCAGCCGTAGTTCTGGACGGAGAGCGGCTGCAGCATCCCGGCGGAGGAGTCGTGCAATTCGAGGGCCGGGTGCCCGCCCACTTGCAGCACGTCCAGGCCGTAGTGATCGGGCTCGGTCGCCCCGGAAGGATCCGGTCCCAAGGTGACGGTGATCGACAGGTAGTGCCAGGCGCCGCGCTGCCAACCACTGGTTGCCTGACGCGCCGCGAGGGCTGCCGCGGCCCAGTCCACCGGACGAGCGCCGGCGGCCAGCAGGCGCGGCAGCGATCGGGCCGGCGATTTGTCGTTGGTCGCCCCCTCGGCGTTGTCGTGGGTCGATAATTGGTTGTGCGGCCATGCGCGCAGGGCTCGTGACGTGAGGGGAATCCGCACCAACTCCGGCGATTCCAGGCAGAACCAGCCCGTGCCGCGTGCGGGTCCGCGTCCTAGCCAACCGTAACCGCGGCGCCATTCATCCAGCGCCTGCACGGCCAGCCACTCGGCCGCCACGCCGCCACGAAACGTGTCAATTTCCAGAAAGAAACTCCAGGTGGTGCCCGTCGGCACGACCTCGAAATCATAGAGTGCCCGTTTCTGGCCTGCGCTGGCGCCGGTGGCCTGCCGGATGCCAACGCCTTGACGCCATTCGGTGAGCACCTTTCCCGACGGGTGGGCGTTTCGGAACCGCCACACCGATTGCAGGAACTCTTCGCCGGCGCGCACCCGCCGCCGTTTCGCCTGCGGAGTACCGGGTTGCTTGCCTGTAACCCGACGCTCGAGCAGGGGGATGCCGCGTGGATCGGCCGGGATCAAGTCGGGAAACAGTCGCGTCGCCGTCTCGATCATCGCCCCGGCGAACGAAGTGCCGGGGATCGTCAGTCGCTGCAGACCGTCGCGATGGCAGGTGTCCGGTTGAACGTCGCCCAGGTCGGTGCCGCCAACGTTCAACCCGGCCTGCTGCCGGAGCGTGCCGTAGATCAAGGTGCGAAAAGGCCGGTTTGTATCTTCCATCGGCGTCTATCCTTTCCGTTCTCGCCGCAGCTGGTCCAAGCGTGCGACCACCCACCGCGACAAATAGCTGAGGAATGTGCGTTGCTGGTCCGGTTCACGAAGTTTTCCGCGCCACTGGTCGATCTGCTCGATCAGCGAAGGATGCTCCTTCGTTTTGCCGAAATTCCACATCCGTCCGCTGTGTGTCTGCGCGTGCTGGTGAATTTCAGCGATCAACCGATCGGGCGGCTTGCCGGCTTCGATGTCGTGCCGCAGGCGCTGCCATTGGCCGCGGGAGGGAAACGCCTTGTCGCTACAGGCTTCGTACAGTTTTATTCCCTTCACGGCCTGCAGCACCAGCTCGATGGCCTGCTCGCGAGCCAGCCGGGCCTGTTGCTGGGCGTCGGGTGGGGCCGCAGCTTTTTCAGCCGCCGATTCACCTTGCGCATCCTTCGCAGGGGACGGCGTAACGTGAACCCGATGGTTGAGGGCAAAACGCCCAAAGCCCTCCTCAGTCCGTTCGCCCAACCCGCGTCCCTTTGCCATGCGCGTCGCCAACGCGTCGAACACGCCTTTCAAGGCGGTCGTGTCGCCGCTGCTGCTGGTGACCAGGAATGCGGACCCGCGTTGGATGGCCAGGGCAGGGGCCCGGCGTGTGCCCGCGGCGGTGTTGAATCCGTGGACGATCCGGGTGTCGCTCGCGGACGCACCGCTGTCCACCTGCAAGCGGCCGGCCGCCTCGGGGACCCTTGCCAGGGCGGCAATGGCGTCGCCATCAAGCGTCGTGCGGAAGGTCAAGTCGTCGTGGCGCGCGATCAAATCGCTGGTCAGCGTCAGCGTAAAACAGGTGGCGTTGTTATCGAGCTGGGGCTGGGGATCGCCACCGAGGACCGCAAAACGCTCCACGCGAACCGGTCGTCCGCCGCGCCCGAGCCGGAGCCAGGGCTGGTCTTTTGGCGTACCCGAAAGCAGCGGCGCCGCGACGGCGAGAAATCGGCTCGCCAGATCGGGGCTGGCGAAACATAGGTCAGCCACGAAAGCTTGGTCTTCCACCAGGACCGTCTGGGCAAACAGATCGCCGACTTCTTGTTTCAGTTGTGCGGAATCAGCGGTTGGCCGGCGCGAATCGTGTGTTCGCTCCACGCGGACGACCGGTGTCCGGTTGCGCATCAGGATTTCCAGCTTCGGGCGGACCCGTTCCAACGGCCGATCGTCGCCCAGGCCGACCAAGTAGTCCTCCGACTTGATGCGTTTGAACTTCGGAGATTTCGCTTCTCCGGCATTCACTTCTTCTTTCTCTTGCGAGCGTACCTCCGGTTGCAGCTTGTCGTGCTCGCGATACGGATCGGTCAGCCACTGGCCGCTCGGCTTGCAAGGCAGGCACCACCAGGGGCCGGCCGCGACGTCCGTGGGCCGCTCCGTAGCCTTGGCTTCTTCCGCCGTCAGGGGCAAGGGGAGCACGGACAGCGACCGGAGGTCGGCAGACGCTTTGTCGACGAGGCTGTCCGGAACGAAATAGCCGTTGCCGAAGGAGACGTTGGCTGGCAGGGCGAAGGCATCCACTTCGCTTTCGGCAACGCCCAAACGCGTGAGCGCGGTGAGAATCGCGCCGCGCAAAGCTTGCCCGGGCAGGTAACTTTCGCTGTGAATGATGTTGCCTGGATACCCGGTCTTCGGCAGGCAGAGCGGTTCCAGGTTGCGGAGCAACAAGCGCAAGCGGCAGGCTCCGTCAGTGCTTGCTTGCGAAGGTTGCGAGGAATGATCAGACGGCCTGCTGCGGGAGAGCGGCTGGGCGTCCACCGCTGAGATTTCGACCTGGCCCAGGCCGCGGCTCTTGCCACCGCCCAACGACGGCAGGCGCTGCAGGCAGAGCGTGATCAGTTCCACGTCGTGCTGGTCGCCAACCAACCGCAGCTCGCCGTCGGCGACGAGACCTGCGGCGGCCACCTCAACAGTCCGCAGCGTCATGTCCAGCGGCCGGCGCGAATGGAGTTCGCGGGCCGTGCTCGTGACCAAGTGGGTGGGGGGCAAGGCGTGTTCGGGGCTACCCTTGTCGCGAGAAAAATGCAAGCTGCGCACGACCAGCGCGGAGCGGGCGTCCGATCCTTCGGCCCCGAACAGACGGCGAAGCCGATCCATCGTGGCCAGCTGCCGCAACGAATCGTCGTCCGGCAGGTGTCGGCACAACTCGTGCAGTTCGTCGGCGACGTCGCGCAGTAGCCCGGCGAGCGTACTGGACCAGACGACAGGACGCCCTTGGACATCCCGCGCCTGGCAGTCGTCGATCAGGCCGAGCCAGCCAAGGCCGCTTCCTGCGTGCATGTCCTCGAGCAGCCGACAGCGAAACGTTACTCGGTATTCATTCATGACGCACCCCCTGCCTCGTTGGCCGCAACCGTTTCAGCGGCGTCAACCGCATCGCCTTCGCGCGGCTCATCGTCCGATGGCTCGTCGTCCGAACGGTACAAATCAGCCGTGTGCTCGGCACGTTCGGCCAACTGGTTCAGTTCATACAGTTCAAACAGGTCCAGCAGGCGAGTCAAGAACCGCCGAGCCGGCCCGCCGAGAGTTGCCGCGACCTGGGCTGCTGCCGTGGCGGGGCGTTTCTCCGACCGCGCTGAAGAGCCCGGCTGCGGCAGTTCCGTCCACGGGCCGTGCTGGCCGTTTAGATAGCCTCGGTCCTTCAGAATTACCTTGAGCTTCTCCGGCAGAACCTCGGCAGCGAAGATCGCCGTATGTCGGCCTTGGCGGAGACTGTTCGCCAAGCCGTGCAGCTGGTTGCGTGCGACCCGATCGCGGGACAACCGGCTCGCGTCTTCGAGCAGCTCTTCCAGGCTCTTGCCGGGCAAGTCCGGCGACTTCAAAATCCGATACGGCTTAGCGGAAAGCACCAGCTGGTCGTCCACTACATACTGGTCGCGGCGAGTCGCTTCCACATCGCCGTACCAGGCTTCGGATGTCGCCAGCCAATCGACCACATTGCCCTCGGCTTCCGGCAGCGACGCTTTCAAGCGTTTGGCGCTGGTGGCGAGTTGATCCGCCAACTCGTAGGCCCGATAGAACGGGAAACTGTCCTGGACGATAGCGACCCCGGCGCCGAGGGTGAGGGGGCCTTTCCCATCGGGCAGATTCTTGGTGGTTTCGCGAACGTGTCGGGCCAGCTCGACCACGAACGGCAGCGCGAACACGGCGCCGCACACGAGTACCAGATCGTCGCCGCCCAGCATGAGCAGCCGCGCGGGAACCTTGGCGGAACGCGATGGTTTTCCGTCTGATGGGATGACCGCGGCGAGCGCTTCGGTCACCGCGATCCGCATTCCGACGCGGAGCGTGTGGTAGAATTGCTCGCGCCGCCGCCAGCGATCGAAGAAGTCGTCCCTCTTGGCCCCGCTCGCCTCCGCCGTGGCCCCGTTGGCGTACAGCGCGGACCGGTTGCCCACGCGGTTGCCGTCGACGTGGATGACGGCCAAATAGCCGTCGGTGGCCAGCTCGGTGAAGTCCGCCGGAAAGGCCCGTAGCGAATTCTCTGGAAAGTTCAATCTGCGCAGCAGATGGGGCCGCAGGATTCCCAGTACATCGCGCGTCTGACCGCGGTCAAAGGCCCGGCCCCGCTGGTGCCGGTCGGCGACCGATTGGCAGACCGCGGGCTTTCTGTCCCCCTCGTCCGCCTCCGCGAGTTCCTCGGACGCTGGCCCCTCGCCGGAAACCTCGCACACGCGGGCTTGGGGCAAGTCCAAGATCGACACACCGGCGCGGGTCGTTGCCGGCCCGTGTTGCTCCTTGTTCTCGCGCCAGCTTTCGCCATCGCGTTGCAGTTCGGCGACGCGAATTTGGAGCATGATTCCCGGCAGTCGCCGTTGGATCAATTCCCAAGCTCGCGTCACGAAACAGTGGGCTGCCTCGCGCGTCCGGAACAAGGCTTCGAAGTGGCCGCCGTCACGGGACAGCACGCCGGTCTTGCGGGCCACCTTGGCAACGTCATCTTGCCAAATCTCCTCCCTATCCACCTTGCGTCGCAGCGGATCTTGCTGGGCGCCGAACAGGGGTGAAAAACCAAGAGGAAGGCCGTCCAGCCACTCGGAGCCGCCCTCTTCGGCCAGTACCTCGGCCAGCCCCGGCAGGCTGGCAATGTCCGGGTCGAATCGGTCTCCCAGCCAGAATCCTCGCAACGTCTCGCCCAGCAGGGCATTGGCGCCGACCATCACGGACAGCCGCGGGACCTCGAACAGATAGGTCTGCACGCGTTTGAGTTCGATTTCGACGAGATAGCAGGAGTTCGTCATCGGAGTGTTGCTTGCGGTGCCGGTCATGACGGGAGTCCTCGCAATTGAGCCACCATTTCTTCGGCGATCGACGGTTTGAGGTCGTTCTCGTAGCGGTCCATTCTCGGCCGGTCGGCCCGCTTCTCGGACAGGTCTACTCGGCTGCCGCGGAACATCAGGCCGGCTTTCATCTTATCGCCTTGGGCGGCGTGCATGGCGCGGCCCAGTACGAGCGGTTCCAGGACGTGCTCGAACAGGTCGGCGTCCGTGGGCAGCGGCCAGGGCAGCTGGTCCTCCTGGCGGAAGCGGGCCAGCAGTTCGTCGACGGCGGCGACCAGATGGCACACGAAAGCGGGCGGCGAGAGTTGGCCCAGCGGCATGCCGCTCGGCGTCACGGGCGGTCCGAGCCAGAGGTCCACATCGTTTGGTGTGATGGTGTTCTCGAGAGCAAGCATGGCCAATCGCTCCACTGCGTTCTTCAGTTCCCGCACGTTGCCGCGCCAAGGATAGCGGCCCAACAGAGCCAGCGCGGCCCCGCTCAGCGACTTGGTCTCGCCCGTCGCCTTGTTCCAGCAGGCGAGGAAATGGCGGGCCAGTTCCTGCACGTCCCGGCCGCGGTCGCGAAGCGGCGGCAGGTACAAGCTGACCACGTTCAACCGATAGTACAGGTCGGCGCGGAAGCGGCCCGCTTCGATGGCGAGCTCCAGGTCTTGATGCGTCGCGGCCAAGACTCGCACGTCGGCGCTCTCTTCTTCGGTGCTACCGACGCGGCAATACTTCCGCTCCTGCAAGAAACGCAGCAGTTTGGCTTGCAGCGCAAAGCTCATGTCGCCGATTTCGTCCAGAAACAGCGTGCCGCCGTCAGCGGCTGCGACCTTGCCCGGCCGGTCTTCATTTGCTCCGGTGAACGCGCCCATCTTGTATCCGAACAACTCGGATTCGAGCAGTTCGCCTGGAATGGCGGCGCAGTTGATGGCCAGAAACGGCTTCTTGCGGCGCGGGCTGGCCGCGTGGATCGCTCTGGCAAACTCTTCCTTGCCGGTTCCCGTCTCCCCCCGCAGGATCAGGCTGGCATCCTTGCGGATCGCCAGCTTGGCCGCCATCTGTTTAGCCAACCGCATGGCCTTGCTGCTGCCGATGATCGCGTCGAAAGCTGACGGGGCCGTCTCGGCGTCCAGATCGCCGGCCTGCTCCAACTGCAACTGCCACCGCCGCTGCAGCGCGGGAACGGCATCAACGCTCAGGAAGAACGGCAGCGTAACCCGCTCGACGCCCTTTTCCCGGCTGGTCTCAAACAGTTCCGTGTCCGGGTCCAGCAGCGTTTGATGGGCGACGATCAGGCCCACGAGGGCGGCCGGATAGCCGGGACTGAGCAGCAGCGCAAAGCGAGCCGGTGTCTCTCGTCGCTGGTCGCGGATCTTCAGGAGTTCCTCGCGGGTGTACTGGTACGCCACGTCGTAGCGGTTCCGCAGGTTCTGGCCGACGGTGTGAAGCTGGACCACGTCGCGGCCGAGTCCGGCGTTGGCGATCAGCCAGTCCCGATAGTCCGGGACGGACGCTTCGCCCCGCCGGTTGGAGCCCGGTTGGACGTCGTTCAGCAGGTGTACCTCGTCGAAGCGTTCTTCCCGCAGCAACCGCAGGACCGGGCCGGGATCGTCGGTGGGCTTATTCTTGGCCGCGGCGATCAGGTCGCTACAGCCGATCCAACTGACCAGGATTCTTGACATCGCCGAACTCCTTTCGTCCACGACTTGCTGCCTCGCTGTCAAACCGCCGTCACCGCCCGCAAGGAAGCCCGCGCGGCGTTGCGGTCTGCAAACACCGCCAGGAAGCCCTTCGGATGCACGAACGTTGATCCGCCCAGTGAGGGTCCGAAAGTTACGCGATTATGACCATCTCCGCCCCGAACTGCAACTACCTGAAACCGGTCCGGTCCGGCCGGAAAACCAACAAACGCGAATTCGGTCTCGCATTGCACGTACTCCAGAAGGCCAGGCCCGTAGGGCTCGTCGGTATCCAGGAAGATTCCGCGGCCCACGCGTTCTGCGGAGGCAACGACATCAGCCGCCTGCAGGAATGCTTCGGCCTGACGGAGCCAACTGGCGACCAGCGGCGAGATGAGGTCCAGACACCTGTGGCTGGCGGCAGGATCGTGCTGGAAACCGCCGACGGCTTTCAGCAGCGCCGGCACGGACACCAGGCTACGGCCGCGGTCACCTGTCCCTGCGTTCGCGCAAGGTGACGCCGTGCCGGCGTCAACGGCATCCACGTGGCGGATGATCGGCTCCAGGTATTCGCGACGCGGGTCGTCTGCATACAGAGTGTCGAAGATCAGGCCCGCCGACGAACGGCCTTCCACGTCCGGCGTCTGCTGATGATGATCGAAGCGGCCGTGCTGCGGGTCGAATTCCTGGCCGACGTCGATCCAGACGTCAAACCACGGCAACTGATGGACGATTGCCTGACGCGTCAAGAAATGGGCTTCGATCCCGCTGCCTCGTGCTTCGGCCCAACAGCGTAAGAGACTGATCGCGACCAATTCGTCCAGGTGCTGCGGGCAACCGTGCGTCGCCACGCGAATCGGGTTCCGTTCCGTCCAATCCATTTGTGGTCACCTCCACTCAGCTGTAGCGGAATGCCTCGCCAAGCCGCAAGCGGACAGCGTCCGGGTGCGGCGGATTCCTCTTGTCTCAGGCAATCCGCGCGCCAATACTGCGGCGATTGGCAAATCCTCCAAGCCGAAAGCCATCCTTCGGCCGCGCTGCAGCCTTTTCTCGTTTTCCTGACCTCAGGATTCCGACTGGACGTCTCTCGTTGGAGAACGGCGGGGCCTTCCTTTTCGCCGGACAGAGAAAACGGCGAGCGATCACGCTGCCACACGGAGGAGCGTGGACGGGCCTCAGGCCGTGCCGTGCGGCGTGCGCAGGGGATGCCAGCGATTTGGCACGGTCGTTGCAATAAAGATGGCTCGCTGCTAAGGCAGATTTGTCGGTGCGCGATTCCGGTTTTCGGCAATCTTGCTTCAGGAGTGTCAAAATGCAGTCCAATACGGCCCAATCCGAGACTTCGATCGTCATGACGGTAGTCCGCACCGTTGGCAAGGAATTGCTGTACTTTGGGCTCCGCATCGCCGTGGGATGCGCTGTCGCTTATTTGGTTGGTGGGCCGTCCGCAGCTTCGGCATACGCCCAAGCGGCGGTCGGGATCAGGGACACGCAGAGGCGATTTGCAGAGAGGCCCTTCGGCTCTACCGCCTAGCTGAGAGGAACGGGTTCGATGGTGCCTACGATTTCGCGTTCTGGAATTGTCAGGACTTTTGCAGGACGTGCTATCGGGCGCAGTGCCAGGTTGATTCCCAGGAAGGGGGCAAGTCGTGAAACAAGCAGTGATTCTCAGGACTCAGCGCGATCAAGTGGTCGAGCGGTTGGGGGCCATCGGGACCAAGGCCCTGTCAGCTCGAGTTGCCCGTGCTGCGGGAACCCAAGCCGCCAGACTGGCCGGAAGGACAGCCAGTCGTGCCGCGTCTCCGCTGCTTCTTGCCGCGGACGGCCTGCAATTTGGGACTGAGGTCCTGCTCACCCAACTCGGCTGTGAGGCAGAGACGGCCGAGCTGGCCGGAGAGGCTCTCGGAATGGGCGGGTCCGCTGCCATCGGGGCGGCGTGTGGAAGCCCGGGCGGAATCCTCGGCATGGCGATCGGCGCCGGCACGGGCGCAGCGGTGTGGCTGTTGGGAGAGATCGTTGGCCGTGCCGCAAGCCAGATGATTGCAGTCATGCCTGATTGGCACAATCCTTGCTACCAAGGCGAGACGCAATTGGGGGTCTGTTCCAGTGTGATGAATCGGTTCAGACGGGAGAAATTTGGGAGGTGGCAAGACAACGAAGCATGTTGCGAAGCGATCATCTGGCTGGAGGAATTGTTGGAAGAACTGTGAGCAGAACAGGCTGGATGAAGAACGACGCGGCGGGCGCGGCGCCCGCGTCTCTGCGGGCGGCTGACTGGCTGTAGGCCATCACCCGACGCCGCTCTGATCAGTGGACCCGGCTGTGCTTCGTTCCTGGTAGCCGCGCGGCGCGCAGTCGGGGGTGATGGATGAGGGGCGACTGGTGAGTGGCTGGAACAGGTGGCGGCGAGCGGGTAACGGTGGGTTATTTGCTCGTGGCGGTGAGGACGTCGTTCCAGTCGTGTCCTGGG
>Ga0302240_1001912_pt1 | contig 15265 bp, 13 predicted proteins | sample AAG_UR_His_MG_FD_193538 | JGI IMG/M metagenome (GOLD analysis project Ga0302240, IMG submission 193538) | Enriched activated sludge microbial communities from anaerobic digester in WTTP, New Holstein, Wisconsin, United States - AAG_UR_His | ecosystem: Engineered > Bioreactor > Anaerobic >... | reverse complement strand
TCGATATGTTATGTTCAAGATTGCACGCTATATCGTCTATTGCTGCTTTATCAAATTCAAGAACGTCTGCAAGAAGTCTTTCGGTCAGTCTGTGCCTTCTTGTTATTTCTCTTCCGATTTCTTCGCCTTTATCCGTAAGTTTTATGTTTTCATTGTCTTTTAGCACATATCCTTCCGATATGAGCTGGTTCATTACGTTTTCACATACGCCTTTTTTGACTATGGCATCGATTTTATTAAAATTCATATCGCCTCTTTGAATTGAAGTCCAGATAAGGCTTAATGATTCTTCAAGGTCCAAATGTTCTTTTGTTTTCATTTTTATACCTCTAAATATTTACGAACTTTAACAATAATCTGAGCAATCCGCCGAATAAGACGGCATAAGTCGTGATTGCTAGAAAAATTACGGAAGCAGTTTTAAGTCCGTATTCTTTTACTACTACAAGGCTCTGAGCCAGACACGGAATAAATAACGTTATCACCACGGCTGTAATCAGAACCTGCGCATGTGTCAAAAGACCGTTCTGCGCCATTACGTAAATTCCCGAAGCGCCGTAATCTCTTCTTAAAAAACCCATTATGAAAGTGCTTGTCGTTTCAACCGGAAGCCCAAGAAATTTTACTATTACCGGAGACAAAGCCGTCTCTATTTTTGCAAGAAGATGCAGTTTGTCTATAATAAATAATCCTGCCGTTGCGGCTATAAATAAAGGAACGACTTCCTTCAAATACCATTCGAGCCTCATTTTTATTTTTGAAAGAATATTCAATATCGAAGGCACTCTTATATTCGGGAGTTCTATTATGAGATTATTTGATTCCCCTTTTATAAAATGAGCCAGAAGCTTTCCGACTGCAAGAACAGACGCCGTAATGCAGCAGAACCATATTATTGTCGCTTTGTAAGATATTGCGGAAAGCATTGCAAGTATTACGCCCAGCTGCGCCGAACACGGAATTGCAAGAGAAAGCAGAACAAGAATTATCATTCTTTCTTTTTTCGTTTCAAGAATTCTGGCGCTTAAAACAGCCATAGTGCCGCATCCGATACCAAGAACCATGGGAAGAACGGCTTTTCCGTTTAACCCGATCTGGGAAAAAAGCCTGTCAAGCATCACCGACAATCTCGGAAGATATCCCGAATCTTCAAGTATTCCCAGAAAAAGAAAAAAACCGGTTATTATCGGAAATATTATTGCAAACGCATATGTTACGGCAACGGTCCATAAACCGTATTGTCCGACAAAAAAATCTTTTATAAGAGGATGAATTTTATAGTAATCAAAAATACTTACGACCGCCGGATTTAAAAAATTTTCAAATACGGACGTTTGTATAAAGTCAACGACCGTGCCTGCCATAAATATTCCCACAAATTTATACATCACGTAAATGACAAGAGCAAGTATGAGGCTTCCGGCAAAAGGATTTAAAGCAAGATTTCCAAGAAACTGCAGAAATTCAAATTTTTCTTTTTGTTTGATTATTTTGGCGTTGCCGGTAATTTTTTTTATTGACGTATTTCTATCGTTGAAAAGCTGTGAGTTGAATTTATTGCATTCAGATGTATTTTTTGAAAAACAGTTTGCTTTTATAAAGTTTCTGAGATTTTCAGGAATATATTTTTCTATTCCTTTATCTCCCGAAAGCATGTAAACAGACGCGGCTCTTGCAAACGGTATTTTTTCTTTTAAAATATCTTCTATGCACTGAATTTCTTTTTCATTTGAATAAACAATATTAAATTCTGTTGTTTTTGCCTGAGGTATTTTTTTGAGTATTTTATCGATTCCGTAATCGCTTGTTGCCGCTGTCATTATTACAGGAACGCCGAGTATTTTTTCAAGCATGTAGCTGTTTATTTTTATTCCGGCATGGATTGCTTCATCGTACATGTTTAAAACAAGAATAACCGGTATTTTAAAAAGAGAAAGCTCAAAAAACAGATGCAGAGATCTTTCTATGTTTTTAATATCGCATACCTGCACGATAACGGAAGGCTTTTCTTTAAGTATTAAATCTCTTGTAACTTGCTCGTCTTCCGAAAGAGGCATAAGCGAATAAACGCCGGGAGTATCAACGGCTCCGTATTCCTCGCCGTTTATTGTAAGTTTTCCTCTTGTTACGTCGACGCTTGTTCCGGAATAATTTGACACTACGGAATATTGTCCGGTAAGTTTATTGAATATAACGGATTTTCCGACATTCGGATTTCCGACGAAGGCAATAAGCTTATTTGCCATTTGTCATTTACCCTTTGAACTGGCCGAAGCCGAAACGGTAGTTGTTATTCCGCCGCGTATTTTGAATTTTAATTCAACCGATATTTCTTTTGTTTTTAGTACGGAAGTTAAATCCGCAATAATGCTGTTTACGACGCTTTCATGCACCATTCCGACCATTCTGTAAGACTGAAGATACATCTTTAACGATTTAAGCTCAACTACTGTTTTGGCAGGCGTATAGTTTATTGTAAGATATGCGAAATCAGGAAGCCCCGTCCACGGGCATAAACACGTAAACTCTTCAGTCTCAATACACACGTTAATTTTTTTGCCTGAATACTGGTAAGGCATCACCTGCAAAAGATTTTTGGAAACTTTATTAAATTCGGGCATATTTTTCATATATAATTTCCTTTTTGGTTTGTTTTGCAGATTATACCAAATTTTCACGTAATAATTGCAGGAATTTTAAACAAAAAAATGAAATTTGCTTATGCCCGGTTAAATTTAACCGTAACGGAGGTGCCTTCATTGACTGTGCTGTCAATTGTTATTGCTGCGTTGTGTATGTTTGTTATATATTTTACTATCGAAAGCCCGAGTCCCGTGCCGCCGGATTTTCTGCTTCTGGCTTTGTCTGCGACGTAGAATCTTTCAAAAATTCTCGGAAGATGTTCTTTCGCTATTCCTATGCCTGTATCCGAAACGGCAAGAATCACTTTGTCAGGTGAGCTTTCAAGTTTTACGGTAATAGACCCTTTTTCAGTATATCTTAAGGCGTTATCAAGAAGATTCACAAGCATCTGCTCAATATAAAATTCATTTCCGTTTATAAAAAAACTGCCGTCCGTTTTTGTAAAATCAAGTTTTATGTTTTTTTGTTCCGTTCTGTTTTTATATAAGTCCGCCGCGGCAAACACTGTTTTTGAAAGATCCATTTTAACAAGCTCGATATTTTTATTATTTTCAAGTTCGGACAAAGAAAGAAGATCAGTCACTATTTTTGTGAGTCTTTCGGAATGTTTTTTTATTATGCCGGTATATCTTTTTATTGCGTCAATATCGTCTTCCGTTTCAATGTTTTCGACAAAACAAGATATCGCCGTAAGGGGCGTTTTTAATTCGTGTGACGCGTTTGTTACGAATTCTTTTTTCATCGCGGCCATTTGTTTTATTGCGGTTATATCGTGAAAAGTAAGAACTGAGTTGTCATTTGTTTTGATCTTTGAAGCAGTGAGAGAATATATTTTGTTTTCATATTCTATTTCTGAAAATATAACGGAATTTCCGTCATAAGAAAGATTTTTTATCGTTTCTTCAAGTTTTTTGTCTCTGAATATTTCCCAAAAATATCTGTTATCGGGGTTTATATTTTTAAAATGTTTTTCGAAAGCGCCGTTATGCATTATTATTTTGCCTGACTTGTCGGCAACGACTATTGTGTCGTTTACTGACTCCATTATCCTGTCGAGTTTTAATTTATCTTCCTTTATTTTTGAAAAAAGAGTTTCTATCTGTTCGGACATTTTATTGAAACTGTCTCCCAAAAGATCAATTTCGTCTTTTGAAGAATGAGGCGTTGTTTCTATTTTTGCCGAAAAATCACCGCCGGCAAGTCTTTCGGAAGCGTTTTTAAGATTTGTTATTTTAAGAGATAAACTAAACGCTATAAAAGATGCGATTATAACCGATATAAAGAGCATTATCATTATTATTATGAAAATTGTGACTCTCATTTCATTTGCGAATATATTTATTGTGTCTATGGGCATGCTTAAGCGGATTACCGCTGCCGGTTTGGAATTTACTTCAATCATTGATGCTGAATAAAGCATCTTTCTGTTTAGGGTTGAGCTGAAACGTATATTATGTGCGTTTTTGCCCTGCATTGCTTCTTTTATCTCGGTTCTGTCGGAGTGATTAGGCATATCTGCCGGGTTTGCCTGTGAATCGGCTATAACCTGTCCTGTTAAGGATATAAGCGTTATTCTTCTGTTCATCATTTTTCCGTATTCGGTCACGGCGTTTTGAACGGCGGCAATATTACCCGAAGAATACAAATTGGTAATATTGTATGTTACGATTTTTTTATCCGAATCAAGTTCTGTTATGAAAAAATCTTTATATTTTTTATCTACGTAATTATTTGCCGCTATGAAAAAAACGGCAGACATGCATAACACCGTTAAAAATACAGATAAAAATATTTTGATGAAAATTTTATTAATCTTCAAGTTTGTATCCGACTCCGTGTATGTTTGTTATAATATCGCAGTATTTTCCCAGTTTTTTTCTTAAATGTCTTATATGCACGTCAACAGTTCTGTCTATTACTATTTTATCTTCTCCCCATATATAATCAAGAATTTTGTCTCTGGAAAGAACATTGCCTTTTTTTGAAACAAGCAGTTCCAAAAGTTTAAATTCTGTTGACGTCAAAACTATTTTTTTATTTTCTATTTCAAGTTCAAAATTGTCTTTATTAAGTTTTATTTTTCCGTCTGCAAGTTCCGTTACGGTCTGGGCTGTTTTTAAAACTGTTCTTCTTAAAACGACTTTGATTCGCGCAAGCAGTTCTTTTTGCGAGAAAGGCTTTGTGACATAGTCGTCGGCTCCGAGTTCAAGGCCTATTATCTTATCAGATTCTTCCGACTTTGCGCTGAGCATTATAACAGGTATATTTACGTATTTAGGATCGTTTTTTAAATGCTTGCATATTTCATAGCCGTCGGTATCCGGCAGCATAAGGTCAAGTATGAATAAATCGGGAGTCTTCTTTTTCAGGCCTTTAAAAAAGTCTGAAGCGTTTGTAAAAACATTGACTTCATAGCCGTTTTTTTTGAGAAAAACGGAAAGCGCTTCAAGTATATCTTCTTCGTCGTCTACAATGGAAATAAATTTCGCCATCGTCCGCTCCCCCTGCTTAGAATTGCTTTCTGGATAATGTTACCAAAAATATTTTTTATATTCTACTGTTATGCTTGACTGAAACGCCCTTAGCCAGATAAATAACGTCTTCGCATATGTTGGTTGATAAATCTGCTATTCTTTCAAGATTTGCCGAAATGCTTATGAGTCTCAGAGATCTGTTTACCACATTTGAATCGGCTCTCATAAGAGCCGCGAGATCTTTTTTTATGGTTATGTTAAGCTCATCCACGGTATCGTCTTTTTTGCATACTTTTTCCGCAAGTTCGGCATTTTCGTCTACAAAAGATTCTATGGCTTCTTTCATCATTTCGCGAACGATTTTTGCCATTTTAGGTATATCTATGAGCTCTTTAACCTGAGGTTTCATTATAAGAGGAAGTCCGTGACCTGCTATATTTACGGCGTGGTCTGCGACTCTTTCAAGGTCATTGCTTATTTTTATTATGCTTATAAGAATTCTTAAATTTTTTGTTACCGGCTGGTACTGTGCAATCGCATTAATGCAGTTCTCGTCAAATTCAAGCTCATACCTGTTTGCCGCCGGTTCAAGCGTTTCAAGAACTTCTTTGAGTTTTTCTTCATTTCTTTCAAGAAGTCCGGATATGCTTTTCTCAACCATGAATTCCACATGGTTGCAGTATTCAATAAGTCTCTTTTTTAGGTTTAAGATTTTTTCATCTAGCATTTTAATTCTCCGTTTATATTTTTAATAAAAGATTAACCGAATTTGCCTGACAGATACTGCTCCGTTTTTTCTTCTTTCGGTATCGTAAATATTACTTCGGTTTTATCGCATTCGATAAGTTCTCCAATATACATAAACGCCGTGTAATCGGATACTCTTGCCGCCTGCTGCATATTGTGTGTTACTATTACAATTGTGTAATATTTTTTTAGTTCAAGAATAAGCTCTTCAACTTTCGCCGTTGAAATAGGGTCGAGGCTTGCGCACGGTTCATCGAATAAAATTACCTGCGGTTCTACAGCAAGACATCTTGCTATGCAAAGTCTTTGCTGCTGTCCGCCCGACAGCATCAAAGCGCTGGAGTGAATTCTGTCTTTTACTTCATTCCAGAGAGCGGCCTTTTTGAGAGAATCTTCAACTTTTGAATTTATAAAACTCTTGTCTTTTATTCCGTTTACTTCAAGACCGTATGCTATATTCTGGTAAATTGATTTCGGGAAAGGATTGGGTTTCTGGAAAACCATTCCGACTTTTTTTCTTATATTTACGACGTCTATATTTTTTTCAAGTATATTTTGTCCTTCAAACATAAGGCTGCCTTCGGCTCTTGTGTTTGGAACAAGGTCATTCATTTTATTAAGCATTCTTAAAAAAGTGGATTTGCCGCAGCCTGACGGCCCGATAAATGCCGTTACTTTGTTGTCAAAAATGTTTAGATTAAGATTTTTGAGGGCATGGTGTTTGCCGTAATAAAAATTGACGTTTTCGGCGCTTATTTTAATTTTATTCTCGGAATTAATGGACATAACCGCTCCTGTATTTATTTCTTATTATTATTGCAAAGGCTGATATCATAAGCACAAGCGCAAGAAGTATCAGGGAACACCCGTAAGCTATCGCCACCTGTTTATCCGGATGAGTTCCTTCCGTCATAAGCGCATATATGTGATACGGCAGAGCCATAGTTTCATCAAAGACCGACGAAGGATAACTGCGTCTGTAAAAAGTCGCCGCCGTAAAAAGAATGGGAGCGGTTTCGCCTGCGGCTCTTCCTATGCTTAAAATTACGCCTGTCATAATGCCTGGCAAAGCTGTAGGCAGAACGGTTTTTCGTATAGTTTGCCAGTGCGTAGCTCCAAGCGCAAGAGACGCTTCCCTTATGGAATAAGGAACAGCCATTAAAGCTTCCTGCGAAGCAGATATTATTCCTGGTAAAATCAGCATTGAAAGAGTCAAACTGCCTGACAATATTGAAACTCCGAAATCAAAAAAATTCACAAAAACTGCAAGTCCGAAAAGTCCGAATACTACCGACGGAACGCCGGCAAGATTATTTATGCTCATTCTTATTACATTCACTATATATCCCGTCGGGCTGTATTCATTGAGATAAATTGCGCAGGCTACTCCCAGAGGAAGCGCTATCAATACTGAACCCGTAACAAGATAAAAAGTTCCAAGTATAGCCGGAGCAACTCCGCCTTCCGTCATGGATTTTCTCGGAATGGAAGTTAAAAATTCCCACGATATTGAATTAAATCCTTTTACCGTTATCAAATATATTATGCTGGCAAGAAAAAATAAAGTGATTATTACGCATAAACTGATAAGTGAAAATCCTATTAACTGGTATATTTTCTGTTTCATCTGTTCAACCCCAGTTTTACTCTGTGTTTTTTACTTATATGTTCGGCTATAATGTTAAAAATAAGCGTTATCAGAAATAATATAAGACCTATTGCAAAAAGAGCATGATAATGCTGCGAACCGACGGCGCTTTCTCCCATTTCGGCTGCTATTGTCGATGTCATAGGCCTTACCGGATCAAAAATTGATTTAGGCATTACTGCGGCTCCTCCGGAGACCATAAGTACCGTCATAGTTTCTCCTACGATTCTGCTCATTCCAAGAATTATTGCCGTAGATATACCTGACATCGAAGCCGGTATTACCACTTTCACAAGAGTCTGCCATCTGTTTGCTCCCAGAGCGTAAGAAGCTTCTTTAAAACTTTTCGGCACAAAACTTAAAGAGTCTTCGGCAAGGCTTGTAACAGTCGGTATTGCCATTATTCCGAGAACAAGGCTTGCAGTAAAAGCGCAAAGACCGGTCGGAATATTGAAAACCTTTTGTAAAAAAGGAGCTACTACAAGCATTCCGAAAAAACCGAATACTATCGACGGAATTCCGGCAAGAACTTCTATCGTAGGCTTGAGAATCTGTTTCTGTCTTGCCGATGCAAGCTCGTTAATGTAAAGAGCGCTTCCTATTCCAAGAGGAACCGCGACTATCATTGCTCCGAACGTTACCCAGAATGAAGCCGCTATCAGAGGAAATATTCCGTATTCGGGAGGTTCGTGCGTTGGATACCACTGCATTCCGAATATGAAATCTTTAATGTTTATTTCTTTTAACACGGGAAAACTTTCTTTAAACAAAACTATTATTATCCCTAAAAGAAACAAGAGCGATGAAAAAGCAAGAATCGTAAAAATCAGCTTAATAAGTTTTTCTTTTTTATTATACATGCCATAATTCTACAAACTGTAAGTTAAAAATAAATAAATCAATTGTTAAGATTTTGTTAAGCCGTATATAAAAAACATTTTTAATTTGTTAAAAATTACGGTATGCATTTCTTATTATTGTGTAAAATAAAAAAGAAATCCTCCGCGCATTTACGCGGAGGATCCGTTTTGTTGGGGAGAGGTATGATTATTTTAATCCAACAAAACCTTCTCTCTTTACAAGAGTCTGTCCGTCTTCACTGAGGAGAAAATCTATGTATGCTTTTGCTTCGCCTTTAGCTGCGCCGTTTGAATAAAGGAACAAAGGTCTTGAATATGGATATTTGCCCGCCAGAACCGTTTCGGTTGTAGCGTTGACTCCGTCTATTGAAACGTCAGCCAAATCTTTAAGATATCCAATTCCTACGTAACCGACAGCGCCTCTTGTGTTTTTTACCGTTGTAGCAACTGCCTGGTTTGAAGCCTGCATAAGAGCGTCTGATCTTACTTTCGCTTTGTTTAAAGCAAGTTCTCCGAAAGCTTCAAAAGTTCCGCTTGCGCTGTCTCTTGAAACTACGATTATTTTTTCATCTGCTCCGCCCAACTGTTTCCAGTTTGAAATTTTACCTGTAAAAATATCTTTTACCTGTGCTTTTGAAAGGCTTCTTACAGTATTTGCCGTATTTACCACAACTGCTATTCCGTCCATGGCTATAACGTAAGCTTTAGGCTGTACTCCGTTTGACGCCGCTTTCTGCAATTCTGCATCTTTTATGGATCTTGAAGCCATTGCTATATCGCATTTTTTTGCTATAAGAGAATTAATTCCTACGCCTGATCCGCCGCCTCTTACGCTTATTTCTATTTTGTCATTTGCATCCATCATTTCTTCGGCGGCTCTTTGCGCTATAGGAAGCACTGTCGTTGAGCCTTCAAGAGTTATTTTTGCAAATGATACGGAGCTTATGCACGTTACGGCGATTGCTGCCATAAACAACTTTTTTACTGAATTCATTTTATTTTTCCCCCTTTTCTTTTTAATTAAAATTTATATACAAAATCAAACTGGCACAGGCTCTTAGGAACATTCCCGTCTATATCTGTCATCTGGTAGTAATCTATTCCGAAAGAAAGAGCTTTTGTTAAACCGAAACTTGCTATAAATTCATAGCCTTTTCCTGCTTTTCCGCCGTAAGCGTCCGAATCTCCGAGTCCTTCAGGAATTGAATACAACTCTTCGTACCTGTACATGCCTTTGATCTGCCATGTTCCGATTTTGTCAAGTTTTGCGTGACCGAAACTTGCTCCTGCCAAATATGCAGTGACTGCGTCTTTACCGTTAACTTTAGGCAAATTATTTTGTGTGTTATGGGCAAAATCTCCGAATATGCCGAGGTTATATGACGACTGGAATACTTCGGCAAAATCAACAGATATGCTTGGGTTTATTATTCTGAAATCATAATTTTTTATTAAACCTGTTCCTGCGTTTGTTCTTCCTGCGAAATTGAACTGCTGGTAAGCCAATCCGAATTTTGCTTTTACGGAATTATGCGTAAATTCTATTATCGGCTGTACTATGTAAGCGTCTGCAAGCATTTTTTCCTGTTTGCCTTCTCCGAACGTATACCAGCCTGCATTTGCGCTGAATTTTGTGCTTTCCGAAAGATCGGTTTTTAACGCTGTATTCAATCCGTCCGGATTATAGTCTCCGTCCCATATTAAATCGCTTGTATTCCATACGTGAGTTTGTGATTTTACCTTACCGCCTCTTACTGTTACCCATTCATAAGGGTCATACTGTATATATGCGTAATCAACAAACAAAGGAGCTTTATTCATATATTCGAAGGTATGATTTGTAGAACTTGCTTCTTTATCTTTTACGTCGCTTCCTGAAACGCCAAGTGAGCCTGTTGCAAGACCGAATCCGATCTGTACTTTTTCAACAGGTCTTGTTTCTACGCCGAGTCTCAGTCTAAGTCTTTCTCTTAATCTTGCTTTATTGCTTGAGTCCCAGTCATACTGCGTTCTAATTCTCAAATCGCCTTTAAATGTCATGTTCTGTACCCATGCCGGTACAAGTTCCGATTTCCCGGACGCAAGTTTCATTCTTTCTTCTTCTTTTGATTCGGTAGTTAACGTCTGAGCTTCACCATAGGTGATGATTCCTTTTTCGGCAAGAAGATTTGCCAAAGAGCCTATTTCCGCAAAAGCAGAACAGGACATTGCAGTTACAAACGCCGCCGCCAAAAACAAATTTCTTTTTAACATCTTGTCTCTCCTTTTTTTGCACTTTTCAGTGCTGTTTTTTTGCAACAATTTTCTGTTGTTGGCAAAATAATACAAAATGGCAATTAAGATAAAATAAATAAAATGTTAATTATTTGTTAACCGGAAATATCACGGACAATTGGTTTGACAAACTCAAATTATTTATGTACTATTTTTTAAACCAACAGATATTTGTTATCAGATGATGATGCTTAAAGGTTTTTTATTGCCTGCCTTTGTGCGTTTTTTTTTGTTTTTAATATCAACATATATTTAAAATGTATAGGGAGCCAGAAAAATGAAATACATTTTTATGACGGGCGGCGTTGTAAGTTCTTTGGGAAAAGGAATCACTGGAGCCAGCATCGGCAAACTTCTTCAATTGCACGGATATAAGGTTACCATGATAAAAATGGATCCTTATATAAACGTTGATCCCGGCACAATGAATCCTTTCCAGCACGGAGAAGTTTACGTAACGGCAGACGGAGCAGAAGCCGACCTTGATTTAGGCACCTACGAAAGATTTTTAGATATGGTTACCACCAAAGCCAATACAAACACCGCAGGACACATATACCAGACAGTCATAAACAACGAAAGAAGAGGCGATTACAACGGAGGCACCGTTCAGGTAATTCCCCACATAACTGACGAAATAAAAAGAAGATTTACCGCGTTTGAAAATAAAGTTGACATAACGATAATAGAAATAGGCGGAACGATCGGAGATATTGAAGGGCTTCCTTTTATTGAAGCGACCAGACAGTTTATGCTTGAGCAGAAAAGAGAAGACGTAATGAGCATTCACCTTACGCTTGTTCCTTATATAGCCGGCGCCAACGAATTAAAAACAAAACCTACGCAGCACTCGGTAAACAAACTCAGAGAAGTCGGTATTGTTCCCGATATGATTATATGCAGAACGGAACATTCGCTTTCAGATTCAATGAAAGCGAAAATATCTTTGTTCTGCAACGTTTCAAAAGAAGCGGTTGTTGAAGCAAAAAGCTGTTCTTCAATTTACCACATACCCGAATCTCTTCACAAACAGGGAGTAGACGGGTATGTGCTTAAGAGGCTTGGTCTAAAAAGCAAAAAAACTTTTTCAAAAGAATGGTTTAGTTACGTAAAAAGAGTAAATAAAATAAAAGATACGGTGAATATAGGTATAATAGGCAAATACGCGGATTTGAAAGACGCATATAAATCTATAGACGAATCATTAAAAATTTCGGCTATGGATGAAAATCTTGATTTGGATATTAAATATATTTCTTCGGAAGATAAAAATTTAATAAAGAAATTAAAACAGCTTCACGGTATTCTTGTTCCGGGAGGTTTCGGAATAAGAGGCGTTGACGGTAAGATTGCCGCAATCAAATTTGCAAGAGAAAACAAAGTTCCTTTCTTCGGAATATGTCTTGGTATGCAATGCGCGATTATTGAATCGGCAAGGAATCTGCTCGGTTTGAAAGACGCGAATTCAACCGAAATAGATCCTAAAACTACCGAACCGGTCGTTGAAATGCTTGAGGAACAAAAAAGCATAAAAAATTTAGGCGCTACAATGAGACTCGGCAATTATGAAGCCGATCTCGTGAAAGGTTCTTTCGTGCATAAATTGTATAAATCAGATAAAATAGTGGAAAGACACAGACACAGATATGAAATGAATCCAAAATATATTGAAGATTTTAAGAAAGTAGGGTTTGAAGTTTCCGGATTTCATAAAGATATTTTACCTGAAATAATAGAACTTAAAAATCATCCTTTCTTTATAGCGGTGCAGTTTCACCCTGAGTTCGGCGCAAGACCGGCCAAACAGCATCCTATTTTCAGAGGATTCGTTCAGGCCAGCGAAAAATTTAAAAAAAGCGTGTGTAAATAAAATTTTAACATAAACCGTTGTAGAATAAATATAACGGCAAATTCAGTTTAATTGTTTGTTTTACCATCGTATAAATGCTTATTTGAATATTTTATTTAAAATTTATATACTCTCTGAGCTGTTTTATTTTGTTTTTACGGATATTACATGTTTAAAATTATTTCAAAAAAAATTCTGTCATTTAATATTAAGAGCTTTGAAATTAACGCTCCCGATATAGCCAAAAATTCAAAAGCCGGTCAGTTTGTTATTTTAAGACTGCATGAAAAAGGCGAAAGAATTCCTTTGACAATAGCCGGTACTGACGTTGTAAATGGAACAATCAGAATTATTTTTCAGGAAGCCGGAAAAACTACAACCGAACTCGGTACTTTGAATGAAGGACAGTATATAAGGGATGTTCTCGGACCTTTGGGTCATCCTACCGAAATTAAAAATTACGGGACAATCGTTGCTGTTGCCGGAGGAGTAGGAACGGCGGAAGTTTTGCCCGTTATAAAAAGTCTTCTCAAAGCCGGAAACAAAGTTATAACGATTGTTGGCGCAAGAAATAAAGATTTATTAATCCTTGAAGATGAATTAAAAGAAAATTCCTCACAGCTTTTAATAGCAACTGACGACGGTTCTTACGGCATTAAAGGATTTGTGACAAATGTTCTTGCTGATGTAATTGCAAAAGAGAAAATTAATATTGTTTACGCTATAGGTCCGGTGCCTATGATGAAAGCCGTTTCCAATATGACAAAAGAACATAATATAGAAACTTTGGTTTCTCTAAATCCAATAATGGTTGACGGCACGGGAATGTGCGGCGCTTGCAGAGTAACTGTAAACGGCAAGACAAAATTTGCCTGTGTTGACGGACCTGAATTTAACGCCCATAAAGTCAATTGGGATGAACTGGTATCAAGATTATCGCTGTTTAAGAAATATGAAGCTGAATCTTTTGAAAATTTTAAACATAATCCGGAGTGCAAATGTCATCACAAAGAATAAGAATGCCAGAACGACAACCTGAAGAAAGAAATAAAGATTTTAAACAGGTCAATAACGGGTATAGCGAAGAACAAGCAGAAACGGAGGCTCGAAGATGTCTGCAATGCAAAAAACCCCTTTGTGTTCAGGGGTGCCCCGTAGAAATAAACATTCCAGGATTTATCAAACAAATAGCTGACAAAAATTTTAATCAAGCAATCGCAGTTTTAAAAGAAAAAAACAATCTCCCGGCAGTATGCGGAAGAGTCTGTCCTCAGGAAAATCAGTGTGAAAAGTTTTGTATTTTGGCTAAAAAAAGCGAAGCCGTAGCAATAGGCAATCTTGAAAGATTTACCGCAGATTGGGCAAATTCAAACATAAAAGACGAAAAAATCACAATAAAATCAAACGGAATAAAAATAGCAGTAGTCGGTTCAGGTCCCGCAGGTCTTACATGCGCGGGAGATCTTGCGAAAATCGGTTATGATATTACCGTTTTTGAATCTTTACACGACTCCGGCGGAGTATTGAGATACGGCATTCCTGAATTCAGGCTGCCGTGCGACGTATTAGATGCCGAAATAAACACCTTAAAGTCTATGGGTATAAAATTTGTTTTTAATTGTTTAATAGGCAGAACAAAGACTATTCAGGATTTATTTGACCAGGGATTTAAAGCTGTTTTTATCGGAGCAGGAGCCGGTCTTCCTTCCTTTTTAAATATAGAAGGCGAAAATTATAACAACATATATTCCGCAAACGAATTTCTGGCAAGAGTCAATCTTATGTCCGCTTTTAAATTTCCGGATTTTGATACCCCCATCCACAGAGGCAGAAATGTCGTCGTAATCGGCGGAGGAAATACCGCTATGGATTCGGCAAGAACCGCCAAAAGATTAGGCGCGCAGTCCGTAAAACTTGTTTACAGAAGGACGCAGCAGGAAATGCCGGCTCGTCTTGAAGAGAGAAAACATGCTCTTGAAGAAGGAATAGAATTTATAGAGCTTACGGCTCCTGTAAAATTTTTGGCAGATGAAAAAGGCTTTGTTAAAGCGATAGAATGCGTTAAAATGGAATTGGGCGCGCCGGATGCGTCAGGCAGAAGAAAACCTGTTGAAATTGCAGGGTCAGATTATTTAATAGATGCAGATGTGGTTATACTTGCTTTGGGATTGCATCCCAATCCCGTTCTTCCATCTCTTGTAAAATCTTTGGAGACAGACAGCCACGGATATTTGATAATAGACGAAAATTTTATGACAAAAGTAAACGGAGTTTTTGCCGGAGGCGATATCGCCGGAGGCAGCACCGTTATAGAAGCAATGGGAATGGGCAAGCAGGCCGCAAAGAGCATACATTCTTTTCTAAAAGAACATCATAGTTATCACCCCCCTGACGGCTCCGAAGGTTAATAAAAAAACATCACACTTAATATCAGTAACTTTATTCAAAGGAGAATAAAAAAATGAATGCTTATGTTGCCGAAGTAATGCAGGAAGTTAAACGAAGAAATGCAGGTGAACAGCTGTTTTTACAGGCTGTTGATGAAGTTTTGGAGTCTATAAGTCCGGTTATAGAAAAGCACAAAAAGTATCGTGATGCCGCTATACTTGAAAGAATCGTAGAACCGGAAAGACAGATACTTTTCAGAGTGCCTTGGCAGGATGATAAAGGAAACATTCACGTTAACAGAGGAATGAGAGTACAGTTTAATTCCGCAATCGGACCTTATAAAGGCGGATTAAGATTTCACCCTTCTGTAAATTTGGGAACA
>Ga0302240_1001910_pt1 | contig 15272 bp, 10 predicted proteins | sample AAG_UR_His_MG_FD_193538 | JGI IMG/M metagenome (GOLD analysis project Ga0302240, IMG submission 193538) | Enriched activated sludge microbial communities from anaerobic digester in WTTP, New Holstein, Wisconsin, United States - AAG_UR_His | ecosystem: Engineered > Bioreactor > Anaerobic >... | reverse complement strand
CGCCGTTGTAACGAGAGGCATACCAGATGATGAAATCATAAAAACTTACGGGCTTGTCGAGTGTGCCGCAGGACAGAGTGTTAACGGGATACTTGTCTTCCAGTATCTTCCAGTCGTATTTCAAGTTAACGCCGTCGGTCTTGGCTGCATCAATCAGGTCTTTGACGCTGGCATCAACAGCGAGGGCAAAAGGATAGTGGTGGGTCCACAAAACGCTTGCCGCATCTTTAAAATCGAGTCTATACAAACGATAGAGAACGGGATTGCCTTTTATTCTGGTCGTCTCAACAGTCAATTCCTGCAGAACGGCTTTGCTGGTGGCGATGCCCTGCAGGCAAAGAGGTTCCGGCGGGGAGCCTTTGGGCTTGATACTCGCTTCCATTTTCAAACTTACTTTAATTTGACCGGGTTTGGTAAAATTAGGAAACATTTTGTCCGCGGATACTTCCGCCGACACCCAAAAGGACAGGGAGGCGCTGAATCCGTAGGGATAAATCGCAGCATCAAAGGACTTAATGTTGGCGCCGGGAATTGTGTAATCCTGATTATCGATATTCATCTGCAGTTGCAGTTCCAACAAGTCATCAAACATCTGTACTTCCGCCCGCCGGATTTTTTATGTTAAAATTATTGTAGACAGAATTAAATTCCATAACCAGCGCCTTCCTGGTGTCTTTTAATATACAGTTGATGTCGAAAGAAATACGAAATGCATCCTTATTATCTTTCACAGCTATATTGATGAGCTGCAGCCTCGGTTCATATAATTCAATATTACGTTTGACTTCCTCCATTATTCTGAGAATCAATACATCCCGCGACGTACATTCATTGAGATCGCTGATACCAAAATCAGTCAAAATACTGCCGTATCCCCTTTTTGTATTCAGCACCCTGTTTAAATTTGCCACTACCTTCTGCAAATCCACATCTTGAGAATTATTGATCCGCGCCGCCGGCCTTTCGCCTCGAAAGAGAGCCATGCCTCACATCTCCGTGTCTGCTGCCATGTGTTTTATTCAACGATAACCAGGATTATTCAATCCGCCAGAAAATATAAAAATTCATGTCTGTCAGCTCCGGCCTGTTATAGAATGCGGCGCACATTTCACTTAGCGCGTAATCCCATTCCTCCCCTTCACTGATTAAATAAAATTCAACCTCGGAACCGAAGGCATGTCGGAACTGGGGATGCTCCACTTTTTTGAGTGGTATTCCCTTGAGCGCCAGCTTGTGGACGGAAGAAAGACGCGAAAGGCCGGCCAGTTTAACTTCCGACAAGAAAATGTTCCGTGTAATCTGATCTTTTTGCACCAGAAAATAAACACTGCTTGCTTTGCGGACTTCCTCCGGTAACGTTGCCTTATAGATGTTATCCGTGAGGACAAACGGAATGTATGGCGGCAGACTCTTGGCCATCTGAAACTGCTTTTCGAGAATATCGATTATTTTATAGATTGCGGCCGGATTAGCATGCCTGTAAGATTCAGTGATGTTTTCCGGCGCCATCTCCCGGTAAAAGCAGACTTCTGCGTAGAGTTTGAGCAATTCTTCCTGCAGAAGATAGGGATGAAGATGAACATCGGCAAGAATGTTGGACAGCAGGCGTTGGACAATGTAAACTCTTTTGAGGCATTGTTTGACGGTCGTCAAACTGTCACCGCTCAAATAAGACATGGAGTCCATGTACAGACTGTACTGAAAGTTGATCAGTGATTCACTGAGAGTTTTGATCTCCTGTACGAAAAACGGCGACGTGCCGACCTGCAGGAGGGGAGGAACATAATCCCTGGAGAATTGCCAGATTCCATCGGGGCTTTTGACAAATTCCGCGATTTTTAATGATTCCACGACATCAGGAAAATCCTGATCTGCAGAAAAAACGGTCTTGTACAATTTTCGGGGTATATCCGGGGCGCCTTCCGTTTTCGCCTTCGTTCCCGTGGAAGAATCAGCCGGCGCGTCAAGCAGATGCAAATATAACGATACCCTGATTGTTCCCGGCATATTCAGGTTGAACGGAGTAATACTGATATTGCCCGGATATACAAGCAGCGTTCCTGCCCCCGTCACTGCCTCTATCTCCCGTACGGAAAAAATTCCTTCCGTAAGAAGTGATTCGATTATTTTCAGACTGCCTATACCGTAAAAAGGCACTCCCAGCATTTTGAACTTCAAATTACTCTGCGCCAGCAGCGATTCCTCCTGAGCAATAAGATGTTCAGGTAAAAGCGCCTGCCCCATTTTCCAGTCAATTCTTGCTAAGCTGTCATTCATTTTTCGGTGAATTTACTCTCGGGAAACATCCGTATTATCCTCCTGCTGCCGGACAGGAGGATAATAATTTCATGGTGAAAAGATTACGTGCGGCAAACAACCGCCGGCGAAGCCTTTTTATTTCATTGGCACGCCCCATCTCATGACAGTTTTGTTTTTTACGGAGGTTGCCACAAAGACCTGCTGTTCGGAAGACTGCTCGAGCGGCATGGCTCCCAGTGTAAAAGAGAAGTTTTTAGGTGATTCGACTTCCGACGATGCGTCGGTTGCTATCCTGATCACGAGATCTCCTCCTGACTTAAGAACCAGCGCATTGAGGTCCTTGCCATCGGTATGGAAGCATTTGAAATACTTTTTATCAGCCGGATCATAATTATAAATATTGAACGCAAAAGTGAGGTTGGTGTTGGAAAGACTCTTCAAGGTAAGATCGTATATCGAAACCTTGTTTTTGTTGGAAACCTGGCAATCCAAAATAATCGGCTGTGCGTAGCCGCCCGCCCAGCTGACATTGGTCATAACCCCGACAACATTGACATCCTTCTTGTTGTCTTCAGGATCGGTTACGCTAATGTCGGCTTCCAGTTTCTGGTCGCCGATTTTACAGGTCAACAAATGTCCGACAACAACCTGTTCGTCTTTTTTGAAATTGAATCCCTGCGATGCACTGCAATAAAAATTCAGTTCTGCCATAATAATGAATCCTCCTAATAATACTCAGACTTAAAAATTACTTTTTTAGGCTCCACCCAACCGTGTATCCATCCTCAGTTCACAATCCATTCCTTCAAACTGAATGTGCGGTAATACAGCAATGCTGCAATCGTACCAGCCCACCATGCCCGGCCGTTCGTTTACTTCAACGGTTGCGGCTTTAAACGGGTAAAACCGCAAGGTAAGCTCATCCGGGTCAACAACTGTTGTTACATACTGAAAAATCCAGTTCTCCAGAGTGTTCTTAATGTACTGCGCATCAGCGCTGCTGCCTATATTATCCCTCATAATTGACTTGACATAATGGGCCAGCCGCGTGATCGAAAAAGTATAGGAAAGATTTGTAACCAATTGTGCGTTTTCCGAATCTTTCGGATCTTTGAACTTCTTCGCCTTCTTAATGGACTGGCAGCTGAAAAAACACGCATCCGCCGTGCCTTTTCTGTATATGACCGGCATAAATCCTGAATTGGCAAATTCCAGTTCCCGATAATCGGGAATGGCCATTTCGATAGGTATTTTTATCTCTTCTTCCCCGCGGATGTTAAATGTGTGCACCGGCAAGCCACTGATCAGCCCCCCACCCTTGGGACCTCGTAAATATTGACACCAACCGCTCTGCGCGAAGGAACGCACCATATTTTGGGCAAAGAGCATTGTGGAGCTTCCCCAGACATAATCGTCGTCGTTGTTGCCGACCACCTTTTCCTGAAACGTAATTTCCCGGCAGGGATTGATTTCGGGATCATAAGGCAGACGTGTAACATAACGCGGCAGCGTCATGCCGATATAGGCCGCCTGTTCCGTGTCGCGCAGCTTGTTCCATGCACCGTATTTGGGATGATTCATGAGCCCTTCCAGGTCTTTTATGGAAGCCAGTTCCTCTATGCTGCTGCAACCGAAGAATTTCGGCGATGCAGAACCGATAAACGGCGCGTGGCTGGCCGCGGCTATTTTTCCCATGGTTGTCAGCCAGAAGATGTCATCCGGTTTATTTTCGAACTCATACAGGCCCAAAATGGAACCGAACGGTTTTCCACCATATTGATCATATTCGGCTATATAAGATTTTTTGAAGAGGGCGCTGCCGGTAATATCCACGGCATTAGCCTCGAAATCCTCAAAAAGCTCTTCTTTGCTGACGTCGAGCAGATCGATCATGATGTCGGCCTTGAAATTTGTGTTCAGGACAAGGTCGTTTATGGAACGCCAGGTGGCTTCCATCGCCTTGAATTTTTCATGGTGAATTATCTCGTTGATTTGCGCCGTCACGGCATGATCTATCCTGGAAATCAATTCTTGAATGCTTCCTTTATCCAGTCTCCTGGCTGACATATCAACATTCAAAAGCAGGGCCGCCATCCCCGACAGAAAGCGGTCTTCATCGCTGATGTCCTCCTTTACCACTTGCAAATTATCCTGAATCATCGGGGTTGGTTCTTTTATATCGGTGCTCAGACGCATACTGGAAAGGAACCGTTTAACATCCAGTTCCTCAGTTTTTACTTCGGTTTTTTCTAATTGTGTGTCGCCCATAATTACGCCCCCTGTTAATTAGCCTTATTATCAAGATTCAATTTCAAACTTTCATAACCTTTCAGCTGCTCGGCCATTTTGTTCAAAGCTTCTTCATTGCTCATCAGCTCATTGAGCAGTTTGCGGAATTCCTTTCGATTGTCCACGTTGGAAACAACTTCCTCCAACAGTTTTTTTACCTGCAGGATGCCTTTCAGTTTGGGAACGCATTTAGCTATCTGGTCGGGAGAAAAAGATCTCATCCCGGCGATGGGAATAGTGACGTCCATCTCCTCCGCATTTTCCGGGTCTATTTTGTTGGATACCGCAAATTTCAGCGCCATACCCATATCCTTCATTACTGCATCGAGATTGGTACCATCCAGTGTACGCATCCGTCTTTCATCCAGATCCAGTTTGCGATCGTTGGAACTACCTAATGACAAATCACCCGTCACCATCAGGCGCAGCGGAAGCGTTATATCTTCAGGTTTGCCCTGGACTTCCGTTTTATATCTCAAAGTGATTCGAGATTTGGGAATTTCATCTTGAATAGCCATGCCTTCCTCCTTCTTGCTTTCTTTTCTGGGAAAATAATTGTTGTTGCCGCTTGTATTAATTTGTCGTCAATATACTTCGTTTAATTAAATATTTTCTCATTTTTGTTACGTTTAAATAGATTTTATCTTTTGCTTTTTTTTGCAGTCGGCCGGTTGAATATTCGGTCCGACACCAATCATGATCCAGCGTCCCATCCGCTGAAAATCTGGGATATAAAGGAAAGAAATCAATTTTATCCGGTTGATCTTCTTCAGCCAGCTCACTGCCAATTATTTTACGGATATCGACTGCGGCTCGTTCTTTGGCAAAATCTTTTTCATCGCCGTAAAAAGCCAGCAGAACGATGAGAAAACCGCCTGAAGAATCAGCTTGCGGTATTTTGACCAGGGAAAAATAGATGCTTCTTTTCATCCTTGTAAGGACTTCCAATATTTCCGCCGCCGGATAAAATCTGCCTTCTCTGTTGAGATATCGAACTCCGAGAAACAGCCATTCTCTGCCTTTTGCAGCGATCATATCGCCTGTTTGCTTTTTTTCTTCTTCAATGGAGGCGCCCGGCGGTAAGATTGACAAGATGCCGAAATCAGATAATGATTTTTCGCCCGTGCCGGACGGATCCGAAAGCTGCCAATTGCTCCCGAAAGCGGGCAAAACACCGGCGTGCGCGGTGCCCTTCCGGCGTACGGAGAATAAATTACACCCGGCGGCGCTCCATCTCAGGTTGAAGGAATACGAATTCAACAGATTGAGCCGGCGCGAAAAGAGATGCCAGGCATCCATATCCGCCGATGCGGCGGGATTGCGAAACCAAGTTTGCCAGACGCCGTCGGCATTCACGGGTGCCGCCGACAAAATGTCGCGTACGGTTCTGGACACTCCAAAAGCATGAATTTTCACTGCGGTGACAAGCTGCGGATTTTCTTTGATGTCCTGCGCCGTCAAATGCAAATAAGTGGCGCCGCACATAAATCCCGCCAGAAAAATTCCCGGACACGTTTCCAAAAAATCAAAGCCCGGCGCTGCATAGCTTCGACCTGGTCCGAGCCCCAAGGCAATCAGACCATCCCGCAGAGCACCCAGGTAAACAGCGTTGCTTTTTATTTCATTGATTTCGGTTAATTTTTCCGTGGACGGCTCAAATACCGCAAAAACCGGACGATCCGGCGCATAGTTGAAATAATCACTTTTTTCATTGCCCATATTACTGCCTGTGCCTGCCGCAGAAAGCACCTTTTCCCGCAAAGCAGCGGATAATAAATGTACATCTCTTTGGTCGAGACTGATGTGTTCGGGTTCAAGGAGAGCAAGACGCTTTTGCAGATAACTCCTTCCCTGCGGCGGTAAAAAAGCAATCCGGCAGCCGATCTGCAAGGCGGCGGCAAGTTCTATCATCAACTCGACGCCTGTTGTCCGTATGACGCAGACTGTTTTTTTGTTTTCAACCCCCTGTGCCTTCCAAAGCGCTGCTTTGGCCGACGCCCGTTCATGCAGCTCTTGATATGACAGGTTTTTCAAGCCGGATTTTCCCTCATAAAAAATGAAAGCCGGATTCGAATTATTTATATTGCGGAGGATCAGATCATGATAAAAATTGTATCTTTTAAAAAGAGTGCTGGTTGTTTTAACGGGAAATATTTCATCGGCGGCTTCTTTAAACGATTGCCAGAATTCCTGACCGGCACCGTAACTATTGTTGAGCCAGTTCCAATGAGGACAAGGCTGCTGCCCTTCCATACGCAATTCATTTTCTATCGGGGTAATCTGCATTCTTCCTCAGCGTAGATCCTTAAAATCGTCGACGTCATCAGACCTGTTTCAGTCACTGACGATATTCTTGCATTCCAAATTATTTTCTTTGATTTTAATAGAATACTTTGACTCCAGCGGTGTTTCGAAAAGCAGCTTCCAATTCTTTCCTGGATTGGTAAACAAGCCATAAACGCCGATGTTAACTTCATCCGGTTTAATAATTTCCACGGAAAGTTTTTCCTCTTTCCCCGGAATCAAAATCCGCCAGGCAAGAAGGCTCTGGTCGCGCGGTTCGGCATATATTGTATCCGTCACATCCTCGTAACTTTCATTCAGAAACACTTGTTTATTTATTTTGCGAATGACAATGTAAACAGACCTCTCTTCGTTGGCTTTTTTGTCGGCAATTAAAACGAAGTTAACTTTTTTAACGTGTTTAGGAGCGCTGCAGGCCTGCACCATCATTGCAAAAAAAGATAAAATGGCGATCAGCACGAAGCAGTTGAAAATCGTTTTCTTACGGGTTTCCATGTTTGTCTTTATCTCTCGGAATCTCGAAAAAACCTGGTTATATCGGCTTCAGTGCGCCGATTAATTTCTCGGAAGAATTATCGCCCCCCAGGGATCCTGCTTGAATGTCAGTTTTATTTCTATCGGATGACTCTTAATTTTATCGGATGTCGGATCAATCACCCACCTCACGTCATTCTTCAGTCCGCCGCCGCTCTTCTTATTTCCGGAATCAGTATTTTTCTCCATGTCTCCATATTCCTCGGTTTTCTTCAAAAGCTTATGGAAGCACCAGTTGGAATTGGCAATTTCAATGCTGCTCTTATATTTAACAGTTCCCCTGCGCGGCATAAGTTCGACCCCTATGGAAGCCGGACAGGAATTTTGCCATTTTATCTTCAGAGACGCCCAGGATAGCTGCTGGTTAAAAGACATTAATGATGATTGTCCAACCGTAACGTAAGATAAAACAGGCACCGGTTCGTCCGGCATTACTTTCGGCAGAGGATTGGGCTTGACCCTGAACTCCAGGGGGCGGGCGTTGCCTTCTTTATCCCAGAAAATATTGGTCAGGCTGGAAACAGTATTTAACGTTGCCAACATTTTAGGCGGCAATTTGGGAAGTCCGTACGGCCCCGGATTGCTTTTCCACTTGCCGCCAGCTTCCTTGCAGTACGGCGCAATAGTCTTTTGAAATGCCTGCCAGAAGCGCCCCTGCAGGTGTGTGGCGTTGGTAATATCGTCTACATCCGCGTCATCCGCGGACGTCGGATTAAAAGGAAATTTATGGTAAAGCGGGCTGATGTTTTCTTCCCTGATTTCATTCCATGACTGGGCTATCTTTTGCTCAACTTCATGCATCCCTAAAAAGTATGCAGTCCAGACCGGCGCCAGAAAAAGATCACGCCACTTCTTGGTTATGCCGACGCTGTCCAGCCATTGCATCGCCAGATTCAGGTAGGAATCTTTGTCCTGCTTATTGATGGCAAATGCTACCTGCCCAAGGGGTGTAAGCTGACTCTTCAGGGGTGCGAAGGAATCATCTTTGTCATTTTTTTTCGGTATCCCGCAAATCTCCTGCTGCAAATCCGTTTTCATCTGATCAAGCAGGATTCTGTATTTGTCTAATTCAGCAGTAGGGCTGTTCTTGTCATCTATCAGCCTTTTTATGAAGACAAAGTCCGTCATTTTTCCGGAAATCAACTTCATATACTCGTTGTCGCCGGCATCGATCTGGGTATTATCCTTTATTGTTTGTAAAAAAGTCATAAAGGTTGAAGAGGGCTGAAACATTTGATTCAGCGCAAAACGAAGAGCGCCGGACGAATCAAGGCGCATATCGAAATGCAGATAAAAACTGCGGTAGGAATCGGCGTATTTCTGTCCGTAAAATTCCACTTCCCGGCGAAAAAAGTCTAAAAATTTAATCTTATCACTTTCCGGAACAGGAAGAGTGTTAACCAGCAGCGGCAATTCTGTCACACACGGCTTTACTCTTTTTTCCAATGCGGTTTTCGTAAATCTTCCATCCACGACGGCTTTACCGACAAACAGGAAACCGCCGTCATTAGTCGAGTTCATTACAATATCTTCAAATTCCTTTTCCGCAGAGAAAAACAGAAAACCATTCCGTATCTTGTAGAGAGCAATAAACCTCTGGATAAAAACGCTTACTCTACTTCGGCTCAAAAGATCATTCCATTGCTGGCTGGAGAACGTAAATTCTTTGTTATTGCAGGAGAAAGTGAACTTCCGATCCGCATTCAGCTTGCCATAATTGAGCATTATTTTGATGTTTTCTTTGAAGTTGTCGAATCTGAGGCTGCCGGAGGTCTGCAATGGTTTAATGGATGAAGCCTGGATAAAAGCCAGGAACTGCCCGATATCATCTCCTTCCAGAGGGGGCTGGGTTGTCGGCCGGGCATCGATATCGAACATCAAATTTATTTCTTTCTTCAGCAAATCGGCAATTTTTATATAGAAATTGTGGATCTCGTATTGCTTGATGATCATGAGAAAATGATCGGTTTCGCGTAATATATTTTCCAATTCGACTTCACTGACGGTTTGTTGCTTGTAGAGGCCGGTCAGACGCGTGAAATATGACTCTCCATGAATATCAATCATTTTTCTCAGTTCGTCGATATAGTTCTCCTGCCCAATGAGTTTAATGTCCTTCAAGTCATATTTAACCGGCCATTCTGATTGATTATTTTCGACATAATCATTGATGAGCGTTTCCGGCATGAGCAGCACTGACGATACCTGACGGACATTGCCCTTGATCATTTTTCCCAGTTCATTTTTCCCCGTCGCATAAAGCAGGCCGACTATCAGCATAAATTTTTCCTGGGATCCTTCTCGAATTTCAGCATAATGTTTGCCGGGATCGCTCATTTGGACTTTGAGATTACCGATAATGTCTGTGTTTTGCGTCTGTGATGAATAGTTGTCTAAACGTGAATAAAAATAATAGCGGCGAATCGACTCGATTAAATCCCGGTTTATTCCCTGATGCTGCTTTTTGAAAAAACAGGGGGTAAATTTCAGCAGCAAACGGTCTTGAAAATAGTTATCCGTAAATAGTTGATGCGCCCTTTTCTCATATCCAGGGGAAAAGGAAGCCACCAGCTGATCAACCTGGTTTCTGCGATTTTTCATCGAGGCCAGTTGCAGGGCAAAAGAAGCGATCAAGAAAGCAGTTATAACAAGACCTGAAGCAAGAGCCGCGCGTCTGTGCCACACATATGGATCGTATTTTTCCATTTCTTCTTTTGTTATTTGCGCGGCGAAGGGATTGTTTAACTGAACCTGTTTTTCTTCCTGTGATGTCAGATATACGTCCGTAATTTGCGGCTCCACGGACAGCGGATCCTGCCTGGTAAGTTTTTCCAGAAATAATTTTAAATTTTCAAAAATTTTAGGCAGCCGGCGAATAAAAGAAACGGCCTGCAGGTATTTATCGGCGGGAAGAGTGATCAGTGCTTCGGTAAGATGTTCTTCCAGCAGCTCTGCTTCTTTTGTTAAATCGTTCAATTCCTCGTTGGAAGAAAAATGCAATTGGAACGGAATATTTTTTCGGGCAAGAAATTCGGAAAATGCACTATAGCCTTCGATCAAATCCATGTGCGTCAAAGCAATCCGCACCTTGACCGGTCTTTTGCCTGTCCAGCTCAAAAGATTGATCTTCCCGCGAATATACTGAGCTTCTCTGCTGAGGTGTTCGGTTAAATTTTCTTCATCTTCAAACGCCGCGCCGTTTAACGCCGCAACGACCGTCGGCGCTCTATGTTTAAATATCGGTTTCCACAACTTAAGCAAAGATTTTCGAACGTCGCCCGTAGTATCGCCGACAAGCGACGCCGGAATCTCCTGTACCATGACCTTGGAACCCAGATAAATCTGCAGAAGTGGATTGGTCGTATAGCTGGGATAAAATTCCCTGGAATAACCCTGCCAGTCGGTATAATTATCAATCAGCAGTGTTTTACCGGCGCCCGCCCCGCCGAAGACGACGAACTGATCAAATACCATGATGCGGCGACGCAAATCACCCGGTATTTCTTTAAGAAAACTCTTCCAGATTTGCCGGAGGGCGGACGGTTTGATCACTTCTTTGGCGGGCTCCGCCGGAATTTCCTCCGCTTGCGCTTTTTTTCTTTTAATTAAGTAATAGACAATCCCGCCCACGAGAAGCAGAAGCAAGATCAGGCCGACAGTTATCAGGACGGAAAACCAGTTGTCCCAAAATATTTTTTCTACAGTTGATATTGTTTTGGGATCCGGCGCCATCTAATCACTCCAGCCAACAAAATTCTATTTCGCTTCTTCGGTTTCCAGAATAAATTTTTCATCATCCACTTTAATAATCACTGTATTTTCCGGTTGAATCCTGCCTTCGATAATATCGTCTGCCAGAGGATCCTGAATGTGGGTTTGCAGAACTCTCTTCAGCGGCCGCGCACCCATTAACGGATTGAAGCCGAGTTTGGCCAGATGCTCCAGCGCCTCATCGGTAACGTCAATTTTGATGTTCTTTTCCGCCAGTAATTTGACAAGATTGCGCATCTGAATTTGAGCAATGGATTTCATGCTGTCCATCGTCAATTGTTTGAAAACAAGAATATCATCGAGGCGATTGATAAATTCCGGTCGAAAGTGCGAGCGCACCGCATCCATGATACCTTCATTCATCTGCTGAATTTCTTCTTCCGTTTCGGCAGGTTGAATATTGGCGGACCCGAGATTGGAAGTCATCAGAACAACTGTGTTGGAGAAATTTACAGTCTGCCCCTGGCTGTCGGTCAGTCTGCCGTCATCCAGTAACTGCAGAAAAAGATTGAAGACGTCGGCGTGTCCCTTTTCCACTTCGTCGAAGAGAATGACGCTGTAGGGTTTGCGGCGCACCGCATTGGTCAGAACGCCGCCTTCTTCGTAGCCAACATAGCCCGGAGGCGCTCCGATCAGCCGGGCGACGGAATGCTTTTCCATGAATTCACTCATGTCGATGCGAACAAGCGCATTTTCATCATCGAACATAAATTCGGCCAGAGCTTTACAGACTTCGGTTTTGCCGACGCCGGTCGGTCCCAGCATTAAAAAAGAAGCGATCGGTCTGTTCGGGCTCTGTACACCGGCGCGTGAACGTCTAACGGCTTTGGAAATGGCCGTAAGTGCGTGGTCCTGACCGATGACGCGTTCTCTTAAGTGGTCTTCCAAATGCAAAAGTTTTTCCTTTTCCGAACCCATCATTTTGGAAACGGGTATTCCTGTAATTCGAGAGACGGTATCGGCTATATCATCTTCGGTAATGGAGCGCTGCAGGTAACGGGCGTCGGAAAGGTCAATATCGGCATATTCTTCAATTATTTTATTTAATTCCGGAATTACTTTATATTGCAGTTCGGCGACCCGGGAAAAATCCTCCTCCCGCACTTTTATCTCCATTTCACGTTTGGCTTCTTCCAGAGATTTATTCGCATTCTGCACAGTCGTCAGGGCATTCTTTTCTTTTTCCCATTTTTGAGTCATTGCTGTGCTTTTTTCTTTGAGCTCGGCGATTTCGGCATTAAGTGCTTTCAGTCTATCCACGGACTGGCTGTCCGTATCGTCTTTCAGGGCGCGAATTTCGATCTCCAGATTAACTATTTTGCGGTCTATTTCAGCAATATCTTCAGGTTTGGACGACAACCCGATGCGCACCGATGCCGCAGTCTGATCAATCAGATCAACGGCCTTGTCAGGCAGGAATCTATCCATAACATAGCGCTTCGCCAGCTTCGCAGCGGAAACCAGGGCCGCATCCAGAATATGAACACCGTGGTGAACTTCATATTTTTCCTTAATGCCCCGCAAAATCGTGACGGTTTCTTCGATGTTCGGTTCGTCAACCAGCACCGTTTGGAAACGTCTCATCAGGGCAGTATCTTTCTCAATGTGCTTGCGGTATTCCTGTAAAGTAGTGGCGCCAATGCAGCGGATTTCGCCCCGGGAAAGAGCGGGTTTGATTAAATTGGCGGCGTCCATCGAGCCCTCCTGGCCCCCGGCGCCTATCAGCATATGTATCTCGTCAATGAACAAGATTACATTACCGGCATCGGCAACTTCCTGCAGAACTCTTTTGAAACGCTCTTCAAACTCCCCGCGATATTTGGCTCCGGCAATTAACTGGCCCATATCCAGAGACAACAACGAAACAGGCTTTAAATCATCCGGTACGTCACCGTTGACGATGTGCTGAGCCAGCGCCTCCACAATAGCGGTTTTACCGACGCCCGGCTCCCCGATGATAATGGCGTTGTTTTTCATACGCCTGCTCAGTATTTGGATAGTAAAACGTATTTCCTTTTCCCGGCCGATGACGGGGTCCAGTAATCCCCGCCGTGCCTTATCGGTTATATCAGTCGAATATTTGGCCAGATATTCAAAATCTCCGGTTCCTTCTTCGCCTTTGTTAAAGCGGCCTTTCGGGGGCTGCTCCAACACCGCAATAAGTTCTTTTTTGCCCGCTCCGGCTTCCGTGAATGCCTGCGCTATTTCATCCTGTTCGAGAAGTCCGATAATTATATGATTGATCCCGATATACTTGGAATTAGTTCTCTGGCTCGCCTCTTCGGCAAGAATAAAAACTTTTTCCAGATCGCGGTTGATAGGTGTCTGCGCATCACCGGCCTTTCCTTTCGGCTGGGTAAGCAGCTTGCCGTCGGTCCGCGCAGCCAGTATTTCGTAATTAATGTTAATGTCCGATAGATAATTTCTTTTAAGATCCTCATTGAGCAGAACGGAAAACATGTGCCACGGTGTTACGTATTCATGGTCTCTTTTGACGGCCAGCCGGCAGGCGCTTTCAATTACTTCCTGGGCTTTCATGGAAAACTTTTCAATAATCATTTTTTTCTCCAAGGAATAAAAAGCAAAGATGTTTGTTTTATTTAATTGCTGCGAATTTAATTGCCAAATAATGTCCAAGTTTTATGGATAAATTAGCATGCATGAAATATGCCGCTTTCCCGACTGCACCCGCATAAATGGCGTGCTCAACATATAGAAAAATGATTTTCTCATAGCCGGAAGGGAAGGAATAATAATTGCGAATAGCATCGACACGAGACAATAAAATCTTTAGTAACATAATAGGCTGATCAATAAAGATCGGTCGGCCCCGCATCTTTCGGCAAGCATTGCAGGCCGTTGACAACCAACCTTCCGTTAATTATTATAATAATTAAACTGGAGTTTGGACATTTAAGTATGTAACAAAAATAATTATTTGACAGACGTACATGTAATTTGTTATAATCGCACCTCCACTACAAATATATCTTTGAGGTGCCAAGATGGAAAAAGAAGACATACGTGATATTATACTCGATACTATGGTTGTTTCTCTCGAAGCGCAGTTACGGGCGTTGAAGCGTTTGCGTGGTTCCGTCGAGGAAGAAGAACCGCATGAAAAGAGTATGTCGCAAATAGACATTGTTTTTAACATACTCTCGGTTGCGGGAAAGCCGCTCCATGTTTCACAGATCATCTCTGAAGCAGAAAAGTCGTTTGGTGTAAAACTGGATCGAGAGTCACTGGTTTCAGCTCTTTCAAAAAAAGTAATGAAGGAAGATCGTTTCGTGCGGACGGGTAAAAATACTTTTGCCCTGAAAGGCAGGTAACGAAGATGCTGAGTGAACAACTGACATCTCTCTTGCAGGAATCCTGCTCCGAGGCGTTTGTCCAGGTACGAAGCCGTATTCGCGCTATGGAGCTTTCTCTTGGAATCTTGTGTGCATTGGGGCGGCGAACTTTGTCCCGCTCCATTTGTGCAGTTGGTCGTCAACATCAGGACTGGAGCGCTGATTACAAGATATTTTCCCGTAGTCAGTGGGATCCCAATCTGTTGTTCACTCCGGTGTTGAAAGAATATTGTATGCGTTACCCAGCTGATAAACCTGTTTGCATTGCATTTGACGACACCAAGCTTGCCAAGAGTGGTCGAAAAATCAAGTCGGCTTTCTGGCAACGGGATCCGCTCTCTCCGCCGTTTCATGTTAATTTCATGTACGGCTTGAGATTTATGCATGCATCTCTGATCTTTCCTCATTACCGGGATGGCGATTTTTCCGCTCGTGGATATCCCGTCCGCTTCGTTGAATGTCCCGCAGTTAAGAAGCCGGGAAAAAAGGCGACCGCTGAAGATAGATTGGAGTACAAGAAGGCGATAAAAACACATAACCTTTCGCAACAGGGGTTTACAATAATCAAGGGTTTGAGAGACGATCTTGACCGTTTGGGGGAAACGCAAAGGAAAATGGTTGTTGCCGTTGATGGCAGTTTGTGTAATCGCACCATCCTCTCCCAGCCACTTGAACGCATAGAAGTTGTTGGTCGATGTCGAAAAGATGCACGATTGTGTTTTCCCGCTCCAAAAGGAGGAAGATGTATATATGGCAAAGAGC
>Ga0302240_1001904_pt1 | contig 15334 bp, 10 predicted proteins | sample AAG_UR_His_MG_FD_193538 | JGI IMG/M metagenome (GOLD analysis project Ga0302240, IMG submission 193538) | Enriched activated sludge microbial communities from anaerobic digester in WTTP, New Holstein, Wisconsin, United States - AAG_UR_His | ecosystem: Engineered > Bioreactor > Anaerobic >... | reverse complement strand
CTTTTTATAATTAGTTCAATTCAATAGCCGCCATCCGTCCGGGATGGCACTTATCCAGAGTGACGGAGGGAACTGGCCCTGCGAAGTCCGGCAACCTGCCCAAAAGGGCGTGGTGCTAAGTCCAGCGGTTTAACCGGGAGATGAGATCACGACATGCGTAGCTCTACTTCGGTAGAGCTTTGTTTTTTGCCTGAAATCTTTAAAGACTTTCGAAACACCCGGCCACTGATCCTAATTCAGCAAATTTATAGCCAATGAAAGGAAGTCACCCCAATGAAAATCAGAGACATGCTTATTGCCACCCGGCCGACTGTTTCCTTTGAAATCTTTCCGCCTAAGGCCAATTACCCTATCGAAACGATCTATGAAACTATTGAGGCCCTGAAAGATCTCCGCCCGGACTTCATCAGCGTCACCTACGGCGCCGGCGGGACGAGCCAGGACAACACCATTGAAATTGCCTCCAAAATCAAAAATACCTATGGCATTGAATCTATTGCCCACCTCACCTGCGTCACCTCCTCCAGGTCCAGCATGATCGACACCCTTGAAAAGATCCGCGCCAGCGGCGTTGAAAACATTCTGGCCCTGCGCGGCGACATCCCGCAGACGCTTCTTGAGGACAAAAGCTGGACACCGGAATACCGGTACGCTTATGAGCTCATTGAGGACATCCACAAGTTTGACAATTTCTCGATTGGCGGCGCCTGTTATCCGGAGGGCCACATTGAGTCCCGAAACAAAATAGACGACCTCAAAAACCTCAAATTCAAAACTAAGACCGGCCTCGACTTTCTGATCACCCAGCTCTTCTTCGACAACGAGCTCTTCTACCAGTTCAGAGAGAAGATGGAGCTCCTCGGCATCAAGACCCCGGTCCTGGCAGGCATCCTCCCCGTCCTCAACATCCATCAGATCAAAAAGATCCAGGAGCTGTCCGGCTGCAACCTGCCGCCAAAGTTCATGCGCATCCTCGACAAATATGAACACAATCCGGAAGCCCTTCAGGAGGCCGGCATCGCTTACGCGGTCGACCAGATCATCGATCTCATGTCCAGCGGCAGCGTCGACGGCATCCATCTCTATACCATGAACCGACCGGAGCCGACCCGCCGCATCATGGAGAGCATTGGCTCCATCCGCAAGGCCCTCAGCAACAGAAAAGAGGGATAGCGTGATCAATCGCGACGAAGTCCTGCGGTATCTGGGCATCCGCGAGATTAAAAAGGCCGATCCCCAGACCCTCGCGGAAGTCGAGGCGCTCTCATCGGAGCTCGAAGCAAAGCTGGTTGGCCGCTGGATTTATAACCCCTTCCCCGTCGAAAAGAAGACAACCGAGGGCATCTGGCTCCATGGACTCTCGGAGCCCCTTCTCGGAAAGGACATCGCGAAGCTCCTGGCGCCCTGCGACACCGTATACCTCATGGCCTGCACGCTGGGACCCCAGGCGGAGCGCCTGATCACTTTGAAGAGCCATCTGTCCCCGACTGCCGGCCTGATCGCGGACGCCTGTGCTTCCGCATTAACAGAGGCCTGGTGCGACAAATGCGAAGCCGAAATCCGCAGCCGGGCAGGTGATTTGACTTTTCGCTACAGTCCCGGCTATGGCGACTTGTCCCTGACCATTCAGAAGGCTATCCTGGAGGCCCTGGTGGCCCACAAGCGCATTGGCGTCTCATTGAGCGACAGTTACCTGCTGACGCCGCGCAAAAGCGTGGTGGCGATCCTGGGTGTACTGCCCAAGATTCAGGGAGATGAGACGACGGACTCGGCCAAACTTCACCGCTGCGGCCTTGAAAGCTGTGACCTCTGCCCGCTGAAGGAGACGTGTACGCGCCGCCGTTAAGCGGGCGTCTTTTTTGCCATAGACTGCTCGAAATGGGTATAATGAATCAACGACATAAAACAACATTTTTTACGATTAAAATAATCTGAGGATGTGATTTTTTGAGCGAACTACATAAGTCTTCATCTGCTGCATTCACGGCGCTGTTTGCCCCAGACCGATTGATGATTTTTGACGGCGCTATGGGCACCATGCTCCAGCGCTACGGCATGAAACCCGGAACCCTCCCCGAGGCGTTGAACATTGTGGATCCGGCGCTGATCCAACGAATCCACCGGGAATACCTGGAGGCCGGTTCAGATGTGATCACGACCAACACCTTTGGCGCCAACGCCTACAAGCTGTCCACCAGCGGCTATTCGGTGGCAGAGGTGATCACGGCGGCGGTGGAGAACGCCAAGGCTGCCCGCGGTGAGCGGCAAGCCCTGATTGCCCTTGACCTTGGCCCGATTGGGAAAATGATGAAACCTATTGGCGCCCTCGACTTCGACGGCGCTTATGAGTACTTTAAAGAACAAATTGTCGCCGGCGCGGCGGCCGGAGCGGACCTCATCCTGATTGAGACCATGTCAGACCTCGGGGAAACCCGGGCTGCGGTACTGGCGGCCAAGGAAAATTCAAGCTTGCCGGTTTTCGCAACCATGACTTTTGCGGATGACGGCCGAACGCTCACCGGAACGGATCCCGAAATCATGATCCTGTCCCTGGAAGCTCTTGGCATTGATGCCATAGGCGTCAACTGTTCCCTGGGTCCAGAAGAGCTGGAGCCCATCATTCAGCGGATCCTGGCGTTCGCCAAGGTACCGGTGATGGTTCAGGCCAATGCGGGCCTGCCGGTTTCCGTCAGCGGCCGCACGGAATTTTCCGTGGACGCGGCGACCTTCGCAGACTTTGGCAAGCGCTTTGTCGAGGGCGGCGTCAAAATTATAGGCGGCTGCTGCGGCACGACGCCGGAATTTATTCAAGCCCTGAACAGCCTGCGTGGGAATTATCGCCCGGCGCCTGTGGTAGAACGCGGGGATTATGTCTGCTCCGCCCAGCAAAAGGTGGCTTTGACAGGCAAGTTCACACTGGTAGGTGAGAAAATCAATCCATCCGGCAATAAGGGTCTGAAAGCACAGTTTCTGGCCGGCAACTCCTCCGCGGCTATCAAGGAAGCCTTCGACCAGATCAACCACGGGGCTGAAGTGCTGGATGTCTGCACCTCTCTGCCAGCAGTGGACGAAATCGCAGTCATGAGCGAGATTATTGAAGCCTTCAACGGCTTGATCGAAGCGCCTCTCCAGTTCGACTCCACCAAGCCGGCTGTTCTGGAGCGCGCTCTGCGGCTCTACAGCGGCGTGGCCATTATCAACTCCGTCAATGGCAAGCCGTCCTCCATGGAAAAGATTTTTCCGATTGCGAAGAAATACGGCGCCTATGTGGTTGCATTATGTTTAGACGAAAACGGCATCCCCGAAACGGCGGATGGCCGCATGACCGTCGCCCGCAAGCTGATTGACACGGCTGCCGCCTACGGCATTGACGAGAGCCGGCTGATGATCGACTGTCTCGTCCTGACGGCGTCCGCTCAGCAGGCTGCAGTTATGGAGACTTTAAAGGGAATCCGGGCGGTCAAAACGACAACGCGCGCGCTGACGACTTTGGGTCTGTCCAATGTTTCCTATGGCCTGCCTTACCGGGCTCTGATCAACCGGACCTATTTTGCCATGGCGCTGACCAGCGGGCTAGATGCGGTCATCATTGATCCGGGCGCAGAGGGCATCATGGATACGCTGATGGCGTTCCGCGTGCTGGCCAATCAGGACCAGGGGGCGGTGGCCTACATTGATTATCAAAATGAAAAGGCAGACCAGGCGAAGCAGGATTCGGACGCCAAGGATGCCGTGCTTGCTGCGGCTCACGCTTCCGCAGCTCATGCAGCGGCGCTGATTGGGCAATTGACGAATGGCGGCAGTGCAGCGGTTGCCGTGCCGGCTATGACTGCGGCTGCTGTAGCAGGATCGGCTGATAATGCTGGCGGTCAGGGTGCGGTCGGGCGACCATCGGCAAACGCTCTGCCTGCAGACAGCTTTGAGCGGTTGCTGCTGGAAGGCCAAAAAGACGCGATTCTGGCGCGTACCAAGATTTTACTCGAGACCACGCCGCCGCTGGAGGTGGTGGATCTCCACCTGATTCCGGCGCTGGACGCGATTGGGCAGCGGTATGAGGCGAAGGTGATTTTCCTGCCGCAGCTGATCCGGGCAGCGGAGACGGTAACGGCGGCGTTTGAGCTGATCCGGGCGAAGCTCTCTGAGTCCTCAGAGGCTATGACGTCCAAAGGTCGTGTTCTCCTGGCCACGGTTCAGGGAGATGTGCACGACATTGGCAAGAACCTCGTGAAGGTGCTGCTGGAGAGCTATGGCTATGACGTGCTGGATCTGGGCCGGGACGTACCGGTAGAGAAAGTCGTCAGCACAGCGGTGGCGGAGAACATTCAATTGGTGGGCCTCAGCGCCCTCATGACCACGACGGTTTCCAGCATGGAGGAGACGATTGTGGCGCTGCGGGCGACCGGGGCACCCATCCGGATCATGGTTGGCGGGGCCGTCCTCACGGAAAGCTACGCCAAGACCATAGGCGCGGATGATTTTTGCCGGGACGCCAGAGCCGGTGTCAGCATCGCCGCCCAGGTTTTCGCTTAGCTTGAAGCGGTGTGCCGGATGTGCAGTTCTTTTTGGTGTCAGTCCCCAGCTTGAGGTTGGGGACTGACACCGTTATGTAATTGCAATACACTCATTGCCTAATGTTTATTTTTAAAGGAGGCAATCCTCTTTGAAAACCTGGATCGAAAGCACCATCACCACTTTTGTACGAGACTTCGAATCCCGGCCTGATATAGCGACCAGCTGGAAGACACCGCTCGTCGCTTATGCGGATGCGCTTGATCCGCTCTTCCTGCGCTTCAAGGACGTTGTCAGCCCGACGCACTGCCTGCCTCAAGATTTCATCCCGGAGGCGGCGAGCGTAATCACTTATTTTCTCCCCTTCGAAGCCTCCATTGTGAAAAGCAATGTGCCGGGCAGATTGAGTTCAGAGGCGTGGGGCCGGGCGTATATTGAGACGAATACGCTCATTGGTGAAATCAACGCCCATATGGCACGTGAGCTGGCCGCAAAGGGCTTTATAGGCACCAATATGCCTGCCACTCACAACTTTGATGAGGAGCGGCTCATGAGCGACTGGTCCCATCGTCATGTGGCTTATGCCGCTGGGCTGGGTACTTTTGGGCTCAATAACATGCTGATCACTGAAGCAGGCTGCGCCGGGCGCGTGGGCAGCATCGTGACCGACTTAGTCCTTGAGCCTTCGCCTCGCCCTGATTTTGAGCGCTGTGCCTACAAGGCCGATGGATCTTGCGGTGCCTGCGTCTCCGCCTGCGTCCATAATGCCCTGTTTTTCGACCATTTCGACCGTCACCGATGCTACGAAATGTGCCTGGAAAACGCCAACCATCTTAAACACCTGGGTTTAGCGGATGTCTGCGGGAAGTGTGTTGCAGGCATGCCGTGCGCATTCAAGGGGTAAAGCAAAAAAAAAGTGAGGCAGAATAGGGTGATTGACACCAACTTCTGCCTCACTTTTTATTTGTATATCAGTAAATATCAGAAACTCGGGGTCAATAGGCGATAACCACTGAGAAACTGGGTGTCTGACACCGAGTTTCTTATTTTTTTGGAAATAGAGAAGGCAGTGTCACTGGGCGACTACCGCTGACACCACCCTCCATCATCCCGCCTGGACGGCGCGCTCATTGGAAATGCGCCGATCTCTGTAGTAAAAGAGCAGCGTTCCGAGGAAGCGGAACAGCCCCGTCATGTATAGTGCAAACACTATGCCCCTCAGTTCAAAGAAATAGTGCCCCAGCATTGGCGCCGTTGCCAAGCTGAGGTTGATTAAGACATTGTAGACCGCTATATACATGACCCGGTTATCCTCCGGTGTCGCCTCCAGCAGCGCGCCCAAAGTGACGCTGAGGGTTCCTGCCGTAAAAAATCCGGAGATCAGTGCCGTTGGCAGCAAGATGTACAGATTGGGCGACCAGGCATACATCAGCGGCGTCAGAGCCATGCCAAAGGTACAGATGGGCAGCACAAAACTGTTTCCGCGCTTTTCGATCTGACGGCTCCAGAAGCTGTAGCCAAAGAACATGGTAATGGCTGAGGCCACCGATATAACCGCGAGCCAGAGTTCGTTCGCTCCGAGGGTCTTAATCATATAGATATTGAAAAGTGGCCATCCCATGTGCCAGCCAAAGTGAAAGCCCAGACTGCACAGGGCGAAAAACCGGAAGTTTTTGTTGCTTAAGATCTTTAAGACTTGCGGCTTGAGAGGCTCTCGACCGCTGGACCTGGCAAATCCTGCGTCCTTTTTCGCGACCTTGAATTTCTTGAAGGCTTTATATTCCATCACGCCAAAGACAAAGGCAAGTCCAAAGAAAATCTGATAGATCACTAAGCGCTGCTCATCCGTTTTGGGAACCAAGGTCAGGATATTACCGCTGAGCAGTGTCACCGCCGTCAGCGCTGGGACCGTCAGTTTGTTGCGCATCCCAATGGCGTTTGCCCTGGCCCGGGGTTCGAACAAGACGCCTATAAAGCTCTGGTAGCTCGTCTGATAAATGGCGTCGGGAACGCACATCAGTGTGAATAGAGCGAGAAATCCAAACGCCCGGTACTGAGAGGGAAGGAATGGAATGAAGGCCATGGCGAACAGGAACCATCGGCCAAACAGAATGAGCCTGGCAGTCGTAAGCTGAGTATCCTCAGAGCGCCTGAGCCACAGGGCACCAGGCAGAATGGCGATCAGCGTCACCAGCCCCGGAAGCGCATTGATCAGGGCAATCTCCAGCTCACTGCCGCCAATCCGTTCCAGAAACTTGACGGAAAAAGGCTTGTAAAAATTCAGCGCGGTCTCATACAGAATGCCATACAAGGCAAAGATGCGCATGTTATAGTCAATTTTACCCGTTGATAATTTGCGAAATCGCAAGGCCAATCCCTCACCTGCTGTTATAGTCTTCGTAATCTGTCGGATCAATCCGGCGCTATCTGGAAAAACACGGATTATACCAGATATTTCGCTTCCAACTCCTTAAGCGGCACCGGAATAGGCTGCATGCGCTCAAAGCGGTAAATTTTGTCGAATCCGGCTTCTTTTAGCATCTCAATGCCAAGACGGAACTGATCGCCTATAGTCTCAGGCACATGGGAATCCGAACCCAGAGTGACGATCTCCCCACCCAGCTCTTTATAAAGCTTCAGTACATCCAGGGAAGGCAGGCTCTCACCAAGCCCTTGGCGGATGCCGGACAGATTGATCTCAATGCCCTTCCCAGCTTTTATGATTTCTTTAAGAGGCTTCGCTATGACCTCTCTATACTTCTCAAACGGCAGCGCTTTGACCTCATCATTATAACGCTTGACAATGTCGAAATGACCAATGACGGAGTAGTCTTTATAGTCTTTCAGCATCTGATACAGTTCTTCATAAAAATAGAGCAGTGCTTGTTCCGGCGTTCTGTCCCGGTAAAAGTCCCCGTTGTAAAGGTCTTGTTTCGCGGAGTTGTGTACACTGGCAATGACAAAATCAAAGGCATGCATATTCACCAGCACGGAGCATCGCCCCAGAACGTGAGGCTGAATGCCAATCTCAATACCCTTGCGCACAGCAATCCGGTCGGCATATGCGGCGCCAATCACCTCATATTCGCGCAGTCCAACTTCAACGTCAAAATCAAATTGAATTTCTGTGGAGTTATATTCGTAGTCGACGTGATCCGTGATCGCAATTTCCTTCATGCCAGCTGCTATGGCTGCCTCGATCATTTCTTTGACCGGAATCGCGCAATCAGTTGAAAAGTATGAATGCATATGATAATCGTACATAGTCGTTGTCGTTCTCCTTCACTGGTAAAATTTACTGTAATCATTATAACAAATCTGAAAAAAGTTTATATGGTCAAAAGTCACACAAAAGTTAAGAATTCATCACAAAATTTTTCAAAAAACACGGCCGGCCACCTTTTCATTCCAAAGAATGATCAGATGGCCGCCGCTTATGTATACTCCTGTTAATGACTTTGATTTATTTTGATTAGCCGATGGTTACACTGAGTTACTCCCATCTCCTATCTTCAGCCGACTTGGCTGAGAGACTTAGAACGGGGCTGTCTCAACGGCTTCTTCAGACGAAAGGTCAGCCGGAATAATTTCAGTCGTGCCGCGGTTAGGTGTCAAAAATCGAATATGCGACGCAATGATATCTGTGTTGAACACTTTGTCTCCATCCTTATTTTCATAGGATGAAGTTGAAACCCTGCCTTCCACGCTGAACAAATCACCTTTTTTCAAATATGTTTGGCAGGTCTCCGCCAATTTTCCCATTGCGACAACTCTTGGAAAGTCTGCAGTCGGTTTGCCCTGACGCCTGAGCTCATCCCGCTTTTCGCGACCGAGTGAACGGTCCACCGCAATGATCAGCTTGTTGACCGCTAGTCCGCCCTGGGTAAATTTCAACTCTGGTTCATGGGTAAGACGGCCGATCAGACTAACATTGTTCATAGAATCCCTCCTGTTATTGGTATATTTTTACAATATCAAAAGAGGGAATAATTGTCAATATTTACCACGTGTAATTTACGAATTTTATTTTTATTTTCGCTACTCATAAAATCCGGCAGACAAATCTTCCAGCCCTGCATAGTCCCTAATGAGGATCTGGCTGCGCCGCTTCTCAATAAGGCCCTGGTCAGAAAAATCTTTGATCACTCGGCACAAATGTCTGTAACTGGTCCCCAGCATTGTCGCGATTTCCCTGAGGTCAAAGGTTTTGATTTCCTGAACGCGCCGGTCATTGACTTGAGAGGAAATTGACAGCAAATATCCGGCAAATCTGTTTTCCAGCGGATAACTCAGATTGATGGCCATGGCATTGGACACCGCCATGACTTTATGACTCAGACTCTCGATGATGAAATCTTTAAACACCGAATCCTCTGCCGTTTGCGCCTTGATTACTTCAAGATGAATGCCAATAAGGTGACAATCCGTCGCGGCGCTGACGGAGGTTCTCACCGGCCTGTTGATACCAATCTCAACATCCCCGCACACCCCAGGCGGTTTGATAAATCTGAGTAGTACGACTTTCCCATTATCCAGTGAATAGGATACCTTCAGCGTCCCCATGGCCAAAAAGTAAAACATGGTCACCGGCTGATTCAGTTCGTAGACCTCTTCCCCCCGCTCGATCTGATACAGGGTCATATGAGGCCTGAGATCCTTTGAAAAACACGACATAACGCCCAGCTTCTCTACATAGTAATCGATCAGCTTTTCGTCCATCAGTCTGATCATACGTCATCCCTCCTGCCATTTGTCCTTGTTATTGACATTATACCACCATTATGGATCTCACCGCCATAAATTAGGTCAGTCCGCCACAAAATAAAGAGGAGTTGAACTATGGCGCCACGCGCCATAGTTCAACTCCTCGACTTTTACCAAAATCTTTCAGCTTACGCCGTCGCCTCTTTAATAAACGCCCCAAAGAGTCGCTTCAGGTAGTTCGTCTCTTCAACCACATCGAAGAGTCTGCCTTCCTGCGGGATGACGTAACGTCCGTGAGCCGCAAGCTGCTCACGCGTGTAAAGCTGTGGCGACTGACCGATTGGCCAGTAGACAGCACCATCGGCAGCCTTAGCTTTTGTCAGGCCAACATAGCCAAACATATCACGGCTGTACTCTTCCGTAATCTCCTCATGGCCAGCATAAGCACAATTTGTGCTGTAGGTGTTCATGAGTTCCTTGAAGATCTCCCAGTTGCTGAGACCCGTAGGGGACTCTACGGCTGCGCTGACACTGTGGACGCGGCGCTCTGCGGAAGTGATCGTGCCATTAGACTCAACCATAACCGTGGCAGGGATGACAACGTCCGCGATCTTGGCAAGTTCAGTCATATGAGTATCCTGAACCATCAGGAAGGACAGCCCGCGAACGGCGTCCACAGAGACATCTTCACCAAAGACCATCAGGCCTTTGATTTCACCGCTGGCGATCTTTGCATACTTGGACGCGCTGTCGAGGTCGATGCCCATGTCGACGAGACCTTGACCGTTGGCGTTGGCGCGCAGTTTGATGAAACCTTCCCGCGCGGACGCAATGTGGCCTGACAGCATGCAGAGTGATGCAATGAGCTGTTCGCCTTCGAGGCTGATTTCACGGCCGTCATAGACGATCATAGCCTTCTTGGCGTTGAGATAGAGCTCCGCAATTTCCGCGGCTTCGGAGGACACGCGAACATCGGCTAAAGATGCTTTGACGTCTTCCAAACCAGCAGCCCGGATCGCCTTAGCACTGTGATCTGCCAAATACTTGGCAATTTCACGAAGGAACTCCAGATTATTCTCCAGCTTGACGGTGCGCGATGCCCAGTCGTCCAGCTTGTTCTTGCGATTATTGAGGTGAATCAGTTTAGCGCCGTTTCCAACCGCTTCCTTCACCTTCAGCGCCGCGATCGCGTAATCCGCCATCATGTCGCCGCCAATGGAGATAATGACATCCGTCCTGGTCAGCTCGTCGAGCAGGTTTGGAGACGCGTCATACGGGAGGACGTCCTTGAGGCCGCTCTTCTTGTTGCCAAGGGAGAAGATTTCGTTGGTGCCCAGAACTTCGACGCCGAATTTCTTCGCCATGTAGAGCTCCTCGTTGGTATAACGGTCAGAGATGCTGATGCCCACAGAATTGCGTCCGTGCAGCAGATGCAGGCTCTGAGCGCGTCTTGCTGCGTAGAGGAAGGCCTCTCTGAAGGTCGTTTCAACCAGTTCGCCGTCTTTGCGGACCATTGGTTTAGTAATGCGGTTTTCAGTGATATAAGCCGAGAAGCCAAAGCGGCCCTTCGAGCACAGGAGCCCGTCGTTGACCGTGTTTTCACCGCTCACCGGGAGTGAGCGAAGCAGCATGGCGCCGCGGCTCTCAAGGTCACGGGTACAGCCTACGGAACAGCATGAGCAAGCCGTGGTGGTCAGCGTGGTGCGCACCGGTACCGGCTTATGGATTGGCGTACGCTCCTGAAGCGCACCTGTCGGACAGACGCTGATACACTGACCGCAGGAAATACACTCTGTCTCTTTCAGGTTTTTCTCCATAGACGGCTTTACAATAGTGTCAAAGCCGCGGCTGACGAGACCCAGCGCCGTGTTGTCCATGACTTCGTCACAGATTCGGACGCACTGCCCGCACAGAATGCACTTGTTCGGATCCCGCTTGATAAACGGATGATCGTCGTCGTCCATACGCTTGTGCATCTCACCGGCAAAACGCTCCGGCTTGACATCATAGGCCTGGGAATGGGTAATCAGGTCGCACTCGAAGTAATCGTGGCAGCCGCACTCCAGGCATCTGTTGCCCTCCTGCACTGCCGCCGCCTCGGTGTAGCCCTTGACGACCTCTTCAAAGTTATGTTTTCTCAGTTCAGGATGCTCATGGGCCATATGCGGGCGAAGCTCGCGGACGACATCCGGGAAGCTCTCGCTCGTGAGGTCCTCACGCTTGACGTAGAACGGATCCTTATGCGGCTTCAGGTTGCCGTGGAGATAAGTATTCATGACGCGCGCCGCCCATTTGCCTTCGGCGATCGCTGCAATGGCAATGTCTGCACCTTTGTTCGTCGCGTCCCCGCCTGCGAAGACGCCGTCCAGGTTGGTCATGAAAGTCTCAGGATCTGCAATAATGTAGCCGTGCTTGTTCAGGGCGAGCTCCTCAAAGCCTTCCCCTTTAAGACGCTGGCCTACGGACATGATCACCGAGTCCACGTTTAAAATTTCCTCTTCGCCTTCAATAGGCACCACTTTTTTACGTCCGTCCGCTCCGCCGCCGACGACCTGCATCTTCTGAAGTCGGATCTGCTTCACTCGGCCGTTTTCGTCGCCTATAACCTCAATTGGGCTGAGGAGGAACTTAAAGACGACGCCCTCTTCCATAGCCTCTTCAATTTCGATATCCACCGCAGGCATATCTTCCTTGGTTCTGCGGTAAATGGTGTAAACTTCCTTGGCGCCTAGGCGGATCGCCGTTCTCGCCGCGTCCATGGCCGTGTTGCCGCCGCCAATAACTGCAATGCGCTCGCCAGTCTTGATGGGTTCATTGACCGCGAACTTCGTCAGAAACTGAATGCCGCCAATGACGCCGTCCAGCTGATCCCCAGGGCAGTCAATCCCCATGCTCGTCCACGCGCCTATGCCTATGTACACCGCGTCAAACTTCTCTCTGAGATACTCCAGAGTCACATCTGAACCAACGCGAATGTTTGGCTTGAGCTCGACGCCCATGCTGCGAATGACTTCCACTTCAGACTTCAGAACGTCCTTTGGCAGTCTGTAGAGCGGGATCCCATACTTGAGCATGCCGCCAAATTCAGGCATTGCTTCATAGACGGTGACCGCATGGCCTTGCGTACGCAGATAGTACGCCGCGGAAAGACCGCTCGGGCCGCCGCCGACAATGGCGACTTTCTTTCCGGAATCCGGCAGCATAGGCGGCATGTAAGGGCTTCCGCTCTTCAGGTCGAGGTCCGCGACAAAATACTTCAGCCAGGCAATGGTGATGGACTCGTCCACCAGGCCGCGGCGGCATGCCGTCTGGCAAGGATGAGGACAAACTCTGCCGATGGACGCAGGAAGCGGCAGCTCTTTCTTAATGAGTTTCAGGGCCTCCTGGTACTGTTTGTTGGCGATCAGGCCGACATAACCCTGAACGTCGACATGGCCCGGACAGCCATGGGTACACGGTGCCTTACAGTCGCCTGTATGGTCGGAGAGCAGCAGCTCAAGGGTCGTCTTGCGGCTTTCGCGGATCCGGTCAGTCATGGTTCTGATGACCATGCCGTCCATGATCTCCGTAGAGCAGGAACGCACCAGGCGCGGGTTGCCCTCGACTTCTACGACGCAGATGCCGCAGGAGCCGTAGTTCTGTATCTTCTCATCGTGGCACAGGGTTGGGATGTCAATCCCGGCCTGAGCCGCGACTTCCAGGATCGTATGGCCGCGATAGGTCTGAATCTCACGGCCATCGATATTAACTCTGATATATGGCATTTGTTCACATTCCTTTCGCCGTTAGTAGACACGAATCGCGTCGAATTTACACTTCTGGAAGCATTGTCCGCACTTGATGCAGGCGTCCTGATCGATCTCGTGAACCTTGCGCAGCTCGCCCTTGATGCAGGAAACCGGACACGCCTTCGCGCATACCGTACAACCGATACACTTGTCCGCGACGACCTCATAGCGGATCAGCGCAGCACACTGCTTCGCCGTGCAGGTCTTATTGTAAATATGGTCTTCATATTCGTTTCTGAAGTACTTGATCGTCGTCAGAACAGGGTTTGGCGCCGTTTGGCCGAGTCCGCACAGAGAGCCGTCCTTGACCTTGTAGCTGAGCTCCTCGAGGAGTTCAATGTCGCCGTCCTTGCCCTGGCCGTTTGTGATGCGCTCCAGGATTTCCAGCATGCGTTTGGTACCCATGCGGCAATACGTACATTTTCCGCAGGATTCCTTGCAGGTGAAATCCAGGAAGAAACGCGCCATGTCCACCATACAAGTGGTGTCGTCCATGACGACCATGCCGCCGGAGCCGACAATGGCACCGGTTCTTGTAATAGACTCATAGTCGACCGAGGTGTCGATCAGCTGCGCCGGCACACAGCCGCCGGATGGTCCGCCCAGCTGTACCGCCTTAAACGGTCTGTCGCCCACGATGCCGCCGCCAATGTCATAGATGACCTCGCGCAGGGACATGCCCATAGGCACTTCCACCAGGCCGCCTTTTTTGACTTTGCCCGTCAGCGCGAAGACTTTGGTCCCCTTGCTGCTCTCAATGCCGAACTTGGCAAACGCCGCGCCGCCGTTGCGGATGATCCAAGGCACGTTGGCAAAAGTTTCGACGTTATTGATGTTGGTTGGCAGCTGCCAGAAGCCCTTTTGCGCAGGGAACGGCGGCTTCAGTCTTGGCATGCCTCGCTCGCCTTCGAGGGACGCGATCAAAGCCGTCTCCTCGCCGCAGACAAACGCGCCGGCGCCCGCTTTGATGCGAAGATCAAAGTTTCTGCCTTTGATGCCAAAGATGTCTTTTCCGAGGATATTTCTCGCTCTTGCGTCTTTGATAGCCTTCTCGAGACGGCGGATCGCCAGCGGATATTCTGCGCGGACGTAAACGACGCCTTCATCAGAGTCAATGGCAAAACCGCAGATCATCATGCCCTCAATCAGGGTATGCGGATCGCCTTCGAGTACAGAGCGGTCCATGAACGCGCCCGGGTCCCCTTCGTCCGCGTTGCAGACGACGTATTTCTTAGGGCCCGGAGATTTTTTAGCCGCGTCCCATTTGAACCAGGTCGGGAAGCCCGCGCCGCCGCGTCCTCTGAGACCCGAAGTTTTGATTTCGTTGATGACGGCCTCCGGTGAGCTCGATTCGTAGCAATTGCGAATCGCCTCATAGCCGCCTATGTTTATGTAATCCTCGATATCCTCAGGATTGATGACACCACAGTTTTTCAGAACGACGCGGGGCTGCTTCACGAGACTATCGGCATCCTCCACGCTGATCCTGTTATTTGCGTAATTTCTGAAATCCGCAAGGATTGGTTTGACATCCTCAGGCATGACTTTGACAAACCGGAACACCTCGCCGCCCTCATGAACTTCCATGATAGGCTCCAGGTGACACATGCCAATACAGCCTGTAATCTCGTAATCGAACTTGAGATCCTGGATGGCTTCCAGCTCATCCATCAGTTTATGCGCGCCTGCTGCAAATCCGCAGCTGCCTGCGCCGACAAGCACTTTCATCAGCTGACCTCCATTTCAGATTGGGCCTCTGCCCTGAGCTCTCTCAGTACGCCGACCGTCTTCTCCGGCGTCAGCTTCGCGTAAGTTTCGCCGTTGATCATCATGACCGGCGCCAAACTGCAGCAGCCCAGGCAGGCGACATTTGTGAAAGTGAAAACACCGTCACTTGTCGTTTCGCCCTCACAGATGCCGAGCTCCTCCACGATAGCCTTCTCAATGGCAGACGCCCCGTTGACGTGGCACGCCGTCCCCTGACAAAGCATGATCAGGTTCTTGCCGACAGGCTTCATTCTGAACTGTGTGTAAAACGTGGCGACGCCGTAGAGCTTGGCCTCTTTCATGCCCGTTTTCTTGGCTATGTAAGTTAATGTTTCAGAAGGCAAAAATCCGTAAGTTTCCTGAACCCCCTGAAGAATAGTGATTGTACTGCCTTTGACTTTGCCGTACTTTTCAATGATTGGATCAATCAGACTGAGATCCACGAGCGCTCGATCCTCAACTTGATCCTGAATCCCCATGGGATCCTGTTTGCAGCTGCATGTCATTTTGGCACCCCGTTTCTTGATGTTTAAGCAATCAAAGCCTTGTTGAAATTTTCCAAACCT
>Ga0302240_1001898_pt1 | contig 15374 bp, 12 predicted proteins | sample AAG_UR_His_MG_FD_193538 | JGI IMG/M metagenome (GOLD analysis project Ga0302240, IMG submission 193538) | Enriched activated sludge microbial communities from anaerobic digester in WTTP, New Holstein, Wisconsin, United States - AAG_UR_His | ecosystem: Engineered > Bioreactor > Anaerobic >... | reverse complement strand
CTCTCCTTGCAAAATTTCTTTGTGCAGAGGTTCCTCTCCCGGGAGGTTGTGTTCTCGGAACAAGAGCAGTAAATTTTCATTTAGATGGTTTTCGTTTACTTGGTGCTGATGTTTGTTTAGAACATGGCTATGTTAAAGCTAAAGCTGCAAAACTTCAGGGAACCAGAGTTTATATAGGTCGTGCCAGTGTGGGAGCTACTAAAAATATAATGATGGCAGCCTGTCTGGCTGAAGGTATTACCATACTGGAAAATGCTGCCAGAGAACCGGAAGTTATGGATCTGATGAATTTTTTGAATGCCACAGGTGCAAAGATTTCCGGATCTGGTGGAACTATGAGGATAGATGGAGTATCAGAACTCAGAGGAGTTGAATATAATATAATTTCTGACCGTATAGAAGGCGGTACATACCTTCTTGCCGGTGCTATTACCCGGGGAGATGTTACTATTGATGGCATTTCGTCGGAATTTCTTGAGGTTTTTTTGAGTAAACTTGAGAGTGCTAATGTTGAGGTTTTAAGAGGGAAAAATTACATCAGGGTAAAAGGCAAAAAGAGAATATATCCTGTTGATATAATTACTTCTCCTTATCCGGGTTTCCCCACTGATTTACATGCACCTATGGCAGCATTCCTCACAATTTCAGATGGTACGAGTTTTATTGAAGAAACTATATTTGATGCCAGATTTAACTATGTAGATGAATTAAGAAGGCTGGGAGCCAGGATAAGACTGGTGGATAAAACTGCAGTTATTACCGGTGTCAGTAGATTGACTGATGCTCCAGTGGAGGCAGCAGATTTGAGAGCCGGTGGTTCTCTGGTTTTAGCCAGTCTTGCTGCTGAAGGTACAACAGAAATTACAGGTGTTGAATATATAGATCGGGGTTATAAATCTATAGAAAAAAAACTGTCTGCTCTTGGTGCACAGATAACAAGATGCAGTGAATAGGCCTGGAATAATTTGGCATTTTTTTTGCATATTATTAAATTAATCTTTTACTTAGTACCGCAACAGGTAAAAAAGTATCCAAAAAACATATACACCTGTTCCTGTCCGGGCTCTGGAGCAAAAGATATGCCGTTATAACTTAAATAAATATAAAACTGTATATTCTGTAATAACAGATTTTATTGTAACAGGATCATAGATTTTGCGTAAGAGCCCGGACAGAAACAGATTTGTGAGATGGATACTGACTTGCCTGTTGTGGTACTTAGTGTTACTATAATCATCAGGGAGGAATATGAAGTTTCATGTCGAAAATCTTTAAAGAAAGAGAAAATAAATAATTTCTTACTATTTAATCAGAGAAAGGGAAAGGAGGATGATTCTTTGTGAAAAAAAGTTATGTTTTTTATCTAATTTTATTGGCAGGGTTTTTTTTAAATGTTTTACCTGTTATGGGACAGGAAAGTGTAAATATAGATATATCTCTTGAGAAAGAGGCTGCTTCAATTTTTGAAAATATATCTGAATGTATAATAGCACAGAGGAACAGTAAGATTAAAGCAAATGAAGATGATAATATTAAATTAGATGAGGAAATTAAAACAGAAGAACAAAAAGAGAAACTTGATACTGGCATAGTTTTAGAGAGAGCGATTGAAAAACCTGAAATGCCATTGCCAGAGATAACTACTTCCCCGACACCTGTTCCTACCCCCACTGATACAGCTATACAACACGATACTAATTTTACCAGCCAGAAGGTAGTGGAAGTAGAGATTCAGGGTAATCAGTATATTCCTTCAGAGAAGATTCTGTCAAGCATAAATATAAAATCAGGAGATAATATGTCTACTGATCTGGCGAAAGAGAATTTACAGAATATTTTTGATATGGGATATTTCACTGATGTAAAATTTGACCCGGAATTTACTGAAGATGGGATAAAAATAGTTTACAGAGTACTGGAAAATCCCAGAGTAAAAAGTATAGAATTTAAAGGAAATGAAATGATTTCATCTCAGGAGCTTTTGAATTTAATACAAACAAAGACAGGTGAAATCTTCAATTCTAATACTTTTGAAAAAGATTTGAAAGCAATAAATGAATATTATACACAGGATCTTGGAATGACAGGCATCCCTACGCATATAACAGATCTTTCCACACCTGAACCCGGTGTATTTGTACTTACAATTGTTGAAGGGCTAAAAATTACTGGCGTTGATTTCACCGGTAATACCGTTGTCTCTTCTGATGAACTCAGAAAAGCTCTTTCAACAAAGCCCGGAGAATATCTTAATGTACTTGAAATTAACAGGGATCTTGCCACTATAGCTAAAACATATGAGAGTAAATATCTTTATCTGGATGAACCTCTTACAGCAGAGACGTCTCCCGGAGGGATTGTTACTTTTATTCTTACTGAAGGTAGAGTGGAAAAATTCGTTGTTTCAGGGAATGACAAAACAAAAGATCATGTTATATTACGAGAACTCAGACTTAAAGAAGGGGATCTTCTAAATACAAAAATTCTTTCTGATGATATACAAAAAATTTATAATCTTCAGTTCTTTGAAGAAGTAAATCTGGCACGTAAGCCTACAGGTAAACCCGGTTATTTAATTATAGAAGTCCAGGTTAAAGAAGCAAAAACTGGACTTGCTACTGCCGGTGTCGGTTTCAGCGGCGGCTCCAGAAATGAGGGAATAACAGGTAGTTTAACTCTTTCTGAAAGAAACCTTTTTGGTACAGGAAGAAGTGTTCAGTTATTATTACAGAGAGGGGGACTCGTAAGTAATTACAGTATAAGTTATATGGAACCTTATCTGACAGCTGAGGGAACTTCACTGGGTTTTAGTTTGTTTCACAGTGGTTTCGAAGAACAGAGACAGCCTATCTATAATGTTCCCGGTCAGACCTATGCTCTTTTCACTGATAGAAGAACAGGTGGTAGTGTGACAGTAGGCCATCCTCTTACAGAGACTTTCAGGCTTTATGGTTCCTTTAAAATCAGTAAGGTTGATTCTTTTTCGACTCCTAACAAAGATAATCCTGTTCTTGCAAGAAATACTGGTAGCGGTGATGTTCGAAGCCTTCTGGTTTCAGGAATTTTCGATACCAGGGATGATTATGCCGATCCTCATACAGGATTATTCACCAGCTTTTCTGCAGAAAAGGCAGGCTGGCTGGGTGGTGATTTTGATTTTTCGAAATATACTGTGGATGCCAGGAAATTTTTTCCTGTAGGAAGTCATACTATAGCATTAAGATTCCTGGGAGGAACCAGTACAGGGGATTTACCTCTTGCTGATCAGTTTTACCTGGGTGGTAACGATACTCTGAGAGCTTATGAACAGGGTGAATTTCTCGGAGACAGGGTATTTTTATTCCAGGCGGAATACCGTTTCCCTATATTAAAGAGTAAAGTTTTACAGGGAGCAGTTTTCTTTGATGCAGGAAATGCCTCAGCAGGTGATGCCGTTAAGGGTTTATTTGATAATATAAAAACTGATGAGGGTATTGGTGTTAGAATTGCTGTTCCTGCCCTGGGTATAGGTGTTATAAGAGTTGATTATGCAATTAAAAATAGTGATGGCGGCGGTGGTCGTATAGCTATAGGCATTGGACATACATTTTAATTTGGATTATACCGGAGGTGAAATACTGAATATATTTTTTTTCAGTATATTATGTTTAAAGAAATTTATTTTAAGAGTATTTTTCTAATATTTATTTTAATTATGTCTTTTGGATGTAATAACAATGGTAATAATTCCACTCTGGCCGGTGCACCGGGTGTGGGTTCAGTAGATCTGAGTGTTATAGTTAATCTTGAACCTTTTCAACAGGCTGAGAAGAAATTCGAAGAAGAAAGACAAAAATTGGCTATGGAATACAATGAACTTGTAAAAGGTCTGAATGATAAACAGAAGGAGAGTATTCAGGCTCAATTTCAACAGAAACTTGCTGAATTACAGTACAGTATTGTGACACCACTTCAGGAGAAGCAAAAGAAGGCTATAGAGAAGGTAGCCAAAGAGGAAGGTTTATCTGTCATCCTGGATAAAACAATTGTAGTCTGTGGTGTTACAGATATAACAGATAAAGTCAAAAAAGTCTTTTTAGGAAGTGATAAAGAGGATAAATCTCCAACACCCTCCCCTGCAGAAAAGACACCTGCCAGACAGTTAGTGGGGTATTTAAATCAGGAAAAGCTTTATAATATTCCAAAAATGAAAAAAGCGCAGGAAGCGTATTTTAAGGAATTTAATGAAATGCAGGTCAAGTTAGAAAAAACCGTAAAGGAATTATATGGAGATAATAGTATGCCTCCTGCAAAAATTCTTTCTGACTATCAAAAAAAGCTTGACAGTAAGAAAGCAGAGATCTTTAAACCCGTAGATGATGAAATAAATAAAGCTGCATCAGATATTGCAAAAGAAAAGAATCTGATAGTAGTTTTAGATGAAATTAATATTCTTTACGGAGGTATAGACCTTACGGATGAAGTGGTAGACAAGATGGAATAACGAGGTGTTTCTCGTGCAAAATAAATGGTTTTTTTTATTAATTATAATAATTATTACAGTTGTGTTATTTTATGGGTCTGTTCATGACATAGAAGGTAAGGTATTAACCCCTTATATAGGGGTGGTGGATATGGATATATTGTTACACCTTCATAAAGATTGGAAGAAAATGGAGGAATTAGATAAAAATATTCAGTCTTTTGAAGAAATTCAGAGCCCTGAACTTAACTCTAAACTTGGCAGATTTCAGGAAGAAGCAGAGAAAAAATTTAAATCTCTTGTAGTTCAATATGATGACAGGATGAAAAAAAAGAATGAAGAGCTTCATAAGAGCTGGGATACAGGTCAGGAAGCTATTATGAAACAACTTCAGTCTCTTCAGAATAAGTTTTCAGCCAGACAGAAATCTGAAATGGAACGAATAAAACTGGAAAATCAATCGGAATTAGAGAAAATGCAGAAAGAGTTTGAGAAGAAAATTACAGAAGACTTAGATAAACAATCTGCTTTATTACATGATAAACATATGCCAGAACTTGATAAGGAAAATAAAGCCATGCAGATTATGCTGGATCAGTACATAAATACCCTTGTAGTTAAGAGAGATAATAAAGTTCGCGAAAAGAGAGATTCTCTTGTAATGGAATTAGAGTCAGTCCTGAGTGCTGAGAGAAATAGGCTGGTTGGAGAATTGGAAGATTATAAACAGAAGCTTATGGAAGAAAATCAACAGGAATTGATGAAATTTAATCTTCAGATTAACAAACTTAAAGCAAAAAACTCTTTTACTAAAGAAGATCAGGAAGAATTAGACCGTTTGATTCAGGATAGAGATACCATTAATATGAAGTATGATTCTTCTATTGCCGGTGAAACAAAAAATACAGAAGATAAGTTTAATGCTTTTAGAAATAAAAAATATGCTGAGATCGATAATTCTATAAAGAAATATACAGATGAACTCAATAAAGGTATGAATAGTAAAATAGAAGCTAAAAAGAGAGAACTTGATGCTGTAGTTCAGGTAAAGGTTAATGAAATACAGAGTAAAATAAAGAAGGAATTAGACGAATATCAGAAATCTCTGGAAAAAAAGTATTCTTCTTCTATGAAGGAGAAAGAAGATAAACTTCAGTCTGTTATAGCCGGGAAATGGAACGTGGTTAATGAAAAGCTTACCAGTGAATATGAGCAGGAGAAGAAAGCTTTGCTTGATACACTTGAGAAAAAACATGGAGATATACAGGAAGAACTTTCTTCTTATAGTGAACAGCTTCAAAAGGAATTTGAGGCAAAAAAACGAGAACTTTCTGAAGAATTATATCAAAATCAGACTATTTTTTCTAAAGAGAAAGAACATGAATATAAAGAGCTTCTAAATAATAGAAAGGATTTATTTCAGATTATCGCGAAAGATATTTCAGTTTTAGTAGAAAAGGTTTCAAAGGAGAAAGGTATTTCAGTTGTTATTACCGGCTATCGTGTTAATGTTAACAGTGTTGATTTAACTGATGATGTAAAGAAACTAATGAATAATTAAAATGCATAGGAATTTTCATTATTATTAAATTATTATTTTCAATAATCATAAGTTAGCTATCAGCAATCAGCTCAGGGATAAAGCTGAAAGCTAATAATAATTAAAATGGATAGGAGATTAGAGAATGAGAAAAGTTTTTTTAATGGTACTGTTATTAAGTTTTATATTTATAATTACAGGTATTTTTTTAAAGGAAACATCTCCGGCTGTAGCTGAAAAAGAGATAATTTTTGGTATTATAGATGGTAAGAAAGTAATGGAGGAATGGCCTAAATTTAAAAGCTATTCTCTACAAATGGAAGCTCAGAGAATTACCTATGCTGTACTTTTTCAAAAGGCTTCTCCTAATATGACTGATGCTGAAAAGGAAGAAATGCAGTATCAAATTTCCAAAATACTGGAGCATTCCAATACAATATTGATGCAGGCCCTTACTAATGAAATGGAAGAAGCAGCAAAAAAGATTGCTATTGAAAAAAAGATGAATATGGTTTTTTTTAAAGATTCAGTTCATTTCGGAGGAACTGATATTACAGATGATGTTTTGAAGTTTTTAAAATAGATTGCTTTTAGCGATTAGAAATTAGCTAATTAGAAGAGAGAACTGAAGAAATGAATTTTACTCTTAAAGAGATAGCAGATATAGTTGGTGGTAGAATTGTTGGTGATGAAACTCTCAGGGTTTCAGGTATTGCTGATATTCATTCTGCCACAGATAGGGATATAACTTTTTCTGTAAATAGAGCTTATTTTAGAAAAGCTCTTGATTCGCTTGCATCTGGTATTTTATGTTCTGAAGATTATGGTTTTGAAGCTAAAAAAACCTTAATTCTTGTTTCTAATCCCAGAATTTCTTTCGCCAGGATTCTTAATTTATTTCATGAAAATAAAAATGTTTCTACTGGCATTCATCCTAACTGTATAATGGGAGAAAATGTGACTCTGGGGAAAAATATATCAATCTATCCAAATGTTTTCATAGGAAGTAATGTTAAAATTGGAGATAGAACCCTTATTTATCCTGGTGTGTATATAGGTAATAATGTTTTTATAGGTGAAGATTGTATTATATATCCCAATGTTGTAATTTTAGATAAGATAGAAATTGGTAATGGAGTGATTATCCACGGAGGAGCTGTAGTGGGCAGTGATGGATTTGGTTTTGAGCTGGAAGATGGGCATTATTATAAAATACCTCAGATGGGTTCTGTAGTGATAGAGGACGATGTAGAAATAGGAGCAAATGTATGTATAGATAGAGCTACTATCGGTAATACTCATATTGGAAAAGGTACTAAACTGGATAATTTAATTCAAATAGCACATAATGTTTCTCTTGGAGAAAATATAGTTATAGCTGGCCTGTCAGGATTATCAGGCAGTGTTACTGTAGGAGATAATACAGTTATTGCAGGGCAGGTAGGTATAGCAGATGGAGTCCGTGTGGGGAGTAATTCTGTACTTACAGCTAAAGCGGGAATTATTTCTGATATCCCTGCTGATTCCAAAGTGGCAGGCTTCCCAGCAGAAGATGCCAGGGGATTTTTTCGTAAAATAGTATATCTTAGTAGAATTTCTGACCTGTCTTCTGAGATTAAAGCTATTAGAAAAGAACTGAAGGAACTTAGAAATAAGTTGAATTTATAGTAACTTTGATTTTTATAAAGCTGTCAGAAGTTAGCTATCAGCAATCAGCTTAAGGAAAAAGCTGAAACCTGAAGGCTGAAACCTGAAGGCTATAAACAGGTGTTTGTTTATGAAAAAATTACTTTTATTTTTCTTTATTTTGATTATCTTTTATTCAATTGCTTATGGAGATAATAAAGTATCTTCGGAAATTCTGACACTGGCTTTAAATGGTGTCAATGAAATCAGTATTCCTCTTCATGAGACAATGATCTTTCCCATCACTGGCAATGCTAAAGGTTCTATTTCTATAGAAAATCTTTCACCTCATATAATTAATGTCAGAGCAGATGAAATAGCTAATAATATAGTTATAAAGGGTCTTTTAGATGGACAGGGAAGTTTTGTTTTAGTGAGAAATGGTATAAGGAAAGCCATATATGTTGCAGTAAGAGAGTCAGCAGGGATATTACCTGAGAGGGTATCCTTTACTGTCACAGGTAATCCTGCAACGAAAGATTTTTTAAAGGATGCTGCTCTTAGAGTCATACTTTCTAAATCCAGGCTTAAACCAAATTCATATCTTTTATTTGACGAATATGTTCCTTTTCAGGGTCCTGCTTATTTATCCAGAGGAGAGACTAAATCTTTTGAAATTCCAGTTAAGATAGTAAGTTCTGTGTATTTTCCCGTAAGGGAGAATGTTAAAGTTGATGTTACTAATAAAATAATCAATTCATCGGAAGTAGCCCTGTTAATGATAAGCAATCGCCCTGAGAAGATAGAAGAAGATGGTATATTGTTTCAGGAAGAATTACAACCTGAAAAGCCTGTAAGATTATTATATTATCATCAGAATTCTCCCAAATCTTTTGAGAGGGAATTCCTTATTAAGTTTACAAATCCCTCAAGAAAAGCAATAGATATAAAATTAATAAGTGGTACTTCCGGACCTAACAGTGATGTGTTCTTTGTGGGACATAAAGCTACAGTAAGATTTATGGAGGATTATTCATCTGATGCCTCTCAAATAATTACCATACCTCCCAGGGGTGAGTTTGTTTTATGTAAGTCTTCTATGAAACCCGGTGATGTCATAGGAGGACTTTTAGAAATACATATTTTAAATGATAACCCTCTGTTAGTAACAGTACAGGCAGGACAGCCGGATATTGCTATGAGTTCTGAAGATATACTTCCTGATGATTTTGACCCCTTCAGAATTCATCCCAAAGGTATATTTGCTAATCCTAATATTTCATCTGAAACTTATTATAATGTTACAGAGGGAGAATTAAGTATTCCTTTTGGAGTAAGTCCCTGGCTGCCTGATATAAGAACAGGTGCTCCAAATCAGGGTAATTATGGTGTTATATATAAATTTAATATTATATTAAATAATTCTACTTCTGAATCAAAAACAGTTAAATTGTATTTTTCACCTGTTAATGGGGTCGCCAGGGGGGTATTAATTATAAATGGAATATTATATGAAACATCTCTTTTAAGGCCGGGTAAGACATCTATTATAACTGATTTTAATCTATCACCCAGAGAGAGAAGGTCTCTAAAGATTTTTACTACTCCTCAGAGTGGTTCTGCTTACCCGGTGAAACTTATATTTAAATCAGATTAAAGGATAAATATAATGGAATATCAGAGAACTATTACATGTGAACATAATTTTTCAGGTATAGGTTTGCATACGGGAGAATCTGCGTCTGTAAAGATAAAACCGACTTCTGTGAATTCTGGTATCGTTTTTATAAGGAAGGATATCCCTTCATCTCCTCAGATACCGGCACTGGTAGATAATGTTATTAATACATGCAGAGGCACCAGTCTGTGTATAGATGGGATTGAAATTAAGACAGTTGAACATATTTTATCATGTCTGAGAGGACTTTGTATTGATAATGCCCTGATTGAAGTTTATGGTTCGGAGATTCCTATTATGGATGGGAGCTCCTGTTGTTTTGTTGATTCGATTTGTTCTAAAGGATTTCAAGAACAGTCCTGTGAACGTTCTTTTGTAACCCCAAAAGAACCTCTTTATCTTTCCGATAATGATTCTTCTATAGTTTTATTACCCTGTGATGTATTTAAGATTACTTATGTAATAGATTATAATCATCCTGTATTAAAGACTCAGATGGAGGAAATATTAATTGAACCTAGAACATATATGAATTATATATGCATGGCCAGAACTTATGGCTTTATAGAAGAGGTGCAGTATTTATTGGATAATAATCTGGCTCTTGGTGGGAGACTGGATAATGCACTGGTTATAATGAAAGATGGATATTCTTCTCCTTTAAGATATAACAATGAACCTGTAAAACATAAAATTCTTGATTTAATAGGTGATATAAGTTTACTGGGAGCTTTTTTAAGAGGGCATATTATAGCAATTAAATCAAGCCATAAATTAAATGTAGAATTTGTAAAACTTATTAAAGATAGATATTTAAATTCTATTTATACTTTTTTAGAAAATTTTTATTCCGGGGTTTAACTATAAAAGGAGTTTTTAAAATGATGGATATTAATGAGATAAAAAAGATTTTACCACATCGTTATCCTTTTTTACTGGTAGATAGAGTTCTGGACCTGGAACCACAGAAAAGGATAGTAGCTATTAAAAATGTAACTGCCAATGAGTTATTTTTTACTGGACATTTCCCTGATCAACCTATAATGCCCGGTGTTTTAATTACTGAAGCACTTGCTCAGGTTGGTTGTATTATGATGTATGCTAATAATGACCAGGTAACAGGAAAGATACCTCTTTTAATGGGTTTGAATAATTTTAAATTCAGGAAACCTGTAATCCCTGGAGATCAGATTGTTATGGAAGTAGAGGTTTTAAAGATTAGAAGAGGTTTTGGTAAGATCAAGTGTTGTGCTAAAGTAGAAAATAATGTTGTTGCTGAAGGAGAAATTACTTTTGGTTTATCTTCTGGTTTAGATGGATAAGGGATAGTTTAATGAAAGGGGACTTTAGGTTGAAGAAATTGAGAGTGGGTGTCGTTGGAATAGGTCATATGGGACAACATCATGCAAGAGTTTATAAGGAAATGTCTAATGTTGAAGTTACTGCTCTTGCTGACAACGATGAAAATACCCTTCTGGAAGTTGCTGATAGACTTGGTATAAATAGTTATTCAGACTATAAGGAATTATTTGATAAAGTTGATGCAGTAAGTATTGTAGTGCCTACAACTTTTCATTATGATATTTCACGAGAATTTCTTGAACATGGTATTCATGTTCTCGTGGAAAAACCAGTGACAAGAACTATTCAGGAAGTAACAAGATTAAATGAACTGGCCAAAACAAAAAATCTGATTCTTCAGGTAGGTCATACAGAACGTTTTAACCCTGCTGTTCAGTCATTATTTCAACTGGTGGAAAACCCTATTATTTTTGTTGAAGCCAATCGTCTCGGGCCGGCCAGTCCCAGGAACCTGGATATAGGAGTAGTTCTTGAATTAATGATTCATGATCTGGATATTATACTGGAAATAGTGAAATCACCGCTTAAAAAGGTTAATGCTCTGGGTGTTTCAGTTTATTCTGAATATGAAGATATAGCTGTGGCACAATTACTTTTTGAAAATGGATGTCTTGCTACTCTGGCGTCAAGTCGTGTTACTGCAGAAAAGGTAAGGAAGCTTGAGGTTACTCTTGAAGATGCCTTCGTTTCTGTAGACTATATAGATCAGAATATTACTTTTCGTCGTCAGGTATCTTCAAGATATGTCTTTGATAAAAAGAGCACAAGATATCAGAGAAAATTCCTTCTGGAAAAACCCTTTATCAGTAAAGAAGAACCTTTAAAACTGGAATTGGATCATTTTGTTCAATGTATCAGAGAGGGAAAGAAGCCTGTAGTTTCAGGAGATGAAGCCTGCAGTGCATTGCTGGTGGCAGAAAAGATACTGGGAAATATGGAAATGACCAATTTAAGAATGGATAAGAGTTTTTTAGATTTACATAAAGATTGTCAGTAAAATTTATGTTTGAACCTATTTTGACGGGAATATTAGACACTGTCCTGTTAAATTTATTAATTAAGGAGGCTACAAGAGATTGGTATTCTATCAACTGAGTTCAATATTTATATGAAACAGTGAGATGGATCTTCCATGCTTATAATTTTATGAAGATAGATGAAAGAGCAATTGTCTCGTCAAAAGCAATTCTTGGAGCAGGTGTAGAAATAGGCCCTTATAGTATTATAGGGGATAATATTAAGATCGGTGAAAATACTATTATAGGTAGTCATGTAAATATTGAAGGCTGGACAGAGATTGGAAGTAATTGCAGGATATATACAGGGGCAGTTGTAGGTACTGCACCTCAGGATTTAAAATATAAAGGTGATAAAAGTTATGTTGTCATCGGTGATAATACAATACTTCGTGAATATGTAACTATTAATCGCCCTACCACTCCTGAAGGTACCACAGTCATAGGTAAAAATGTTTTTCTTATGGCTTATGCCCATGTGGCACATGATTGTACAATTGGCCATGATGTGGTTATTGCAAATTCAGTAGGCCTTTCAGGCCATGTAACCGTAGGTGAGAAAGCAGTTCTTGGTGGATTTGTAGGGGTACATCAATTTGTTCGTATTGGTAAATTAGCTATGGTAGGTGGTTATACTAAACTGGTACAGGATGTTGTTCCATTTATGATGGTAGATGGCCAGCCTGCAAGTGTCTATGGAATAAATGTGCATGGACTCAGGCGTCAAAAAATACCCTCAGATGTTCGTAATGACCTGAAATATGCGAATACTATCTTATTTCGTTCAAAATTAAATCTTTCTCAGGCAGTAGAGAAGATTAAAACTGAAATAAAACACTCTGAGGAGATTCGGAATATATTGAAATTCCTTGAAACACCTTCCAGACAGGGTATATTAACAAGAATAAGAAAAAGTGAGAATAAGTTTCCTCTGGAGCAGGAGTTTACTGACGGAATGGTTTGAAATTAAATTTACCCCCGGTAAAGAATGAATTCAATATATCTGTAGTAAAAATTAAGTGAGCAGTGAGCAGATTGTTACTCACTGTTCACTCTTCACTTTTAATTATATGGGAAAAAAAATTTTAATTATAGCAGGAGAACATTCAGGAGATTTTTATGGTGCTGCTCTTACAAAAAATTTAAAAAGCCTTGATCCTACACTTGAAATCACAGGTATTGGAAGTGAACGTATGAGAAAAGCTGGAGCAGTATTACTTCATGATAGTTCGGACTGGAGTGCTATCGGTTTACTGGAAGCTTCTATTAAAATTCCAAGATTACTCTGGATTTTTAATAATTTAAAAAAATACCTCAGAAAGCATAAACAGGATTTAATTGTATTAATAGATTTTCCAACTTTTAATATGCGTCTGGCCAGATTTGCCAGAAAATCAGGGATGAAAAGTGTTTATTATTTCCCTCCCTCTGCCTGGACAAAGAAAACTGATAGAGCTCTTGAGGTTTCTTCAACTGTTGATAAAGTTATAACGACTTTTTACTATACCAGGGAAATTTATATGAAAGCCGGAAAGGAAGCGGCTTTTTTTGGACATCCTATTGTGGGTCTATTGAAACCGGAACTTTCTAGAGAAGGAGTGATGGAATTATTTAATATTTCACCGGATAAAAAACTTATAAGTATTTTCCCCGGCAGTCGAGTTCATGAAATAAATACTTTATTACCTGTTTTTATAGAAAGCGCGAAAATTATTTCAGAAAAATTATCGGTTCAGTTTGCTATATCCTGTGTTTCTGAATATATGGAACCCAGTATAAGACACTGTCTGGAGAGATATAATTTTCATGCAAAGGTTGTCACTGGTTATCCTTATGCTCTTATGAATGTATCCTGTTTCATTATTGCCACTTCAGGAACAATAACTCTTGAGGCAGCATATTTTGGAATACCTATGGTGATTGGCTATAAGATTTCTCCTATTTCCTGGTTTATAGCGCGAAAGACCCTGGATTTACCACCTTATGCAGGCTTACCCAATCTCATCTTGCAGAGTAAAGTGATCCCTGAATTTATACAGAATGATTTATCACCTGATTCTATAGCAGAAAAAGTGCTTCATATTCTACTAAACCATGAAAAAATAAAAAAAATGAAAGAAGATTTAAAGGAAGTTTTGAAAAAACTCGGTCCTTCTGACGCAGGGGAAAAGATTGCAGAAGAAATATATTCTATGATTTGACTATTGCTATCTATAAGCTAATAAGTGTATAATTATATATTAGAGTTTTCGGTTTCAGGATGTTGTCTTTATACATTACAGTGGAGAGGATAACCATGTTACTTGAGGAAATAGCAAAAAGGCTTGGCTGTAAATTAATAGGAAATGGTAATATCGATATAAAAAGAGTGGCAGGAATAAAGGATGCTGTAGAAGGTGATATTACATTTCTTGCAAATCCAAGATATACGCCTGAGCTCAGGAGGACAAAAGCCTCTGCAGTAATAATTTCCCATGATTACCATGAAATTCCTATTCCTACTCTTAGAACTGATAATCCTTATCTTATCTTTGCAAAGGCAGTAGAACTTTTTTATGTCCCCCTTTCTATCCCCCGGGAAATTCATCCCACTGCTGTAATTGCTGCTACAGCCCATATAGGTAAAAACTCTTCTATTTATCCATATGTTGTAATTGGAGAAAATGTTTTTATAGGGGATAATGTAGTTATTTATCCGAATGTTACTATATATCCTTATGTCAGTATGGGAGATAATGTGATAATTCATTCTAATTCAGTTATAAGGGAATACACAGAGATAGGTAATAATGTTATAATACAGAACGGCACTGTAATAGGAGGAGATGGTTTTTCCTTTGCCAGAAAAAAGGATGGAACTTATTATAAAATAATTCCTGATGGTAAGGTTATAATAGAGGATGATGTGGAAATTCAATCCAATTCTGTTATAGATAGAGCTACAGTAGGAAATACGATTATAAAAAAAGGAGCTAAAATTGATAATTTAGTTCAGATAGGCCACGGATGTAATGTGGGTGAAAATACTATATTGTGCGGACAGGTAGGACTTGCAGGCAGTGCTTTTATAGGAAATAATGTGATTTTTGCAGGTCAGTCCGGAAGTGCAGGCCATATAACTATTGAAGATAATGTGTGTATAACAGCAAAAACTGCTGTCTTCAGATCAATAACAAAACCTTCTGTTGTTTCAGGTGTACCCGGTATGGAATCTTCTTTATGGAAAAGGGCTGTCTTCTGTTTTGGGCGATTACCTGAATTATTAAGGAAACTCAGGAGATTGGAGAAAACTGTAAATAAGCTTGAGGAAATTGTAAAAGGATTGTGACAGTTTGGATCTCATTATAATTACCAATGGCCCCGGAGAACTGGCTTCCTGGGTTAAATCAACTGTAAGTGCTGTAAAAAATAAGAACCCTCATATAAGAATAAGTATATTTCTTGCTCCATGCCCCTTTTCAAGTGGACAGGAAGAAAGGGTGGCCAGAGAAATTCCCGGTGTGGATATTGTTCTAAATCCCCGACAGTTTATAGAATTTCTCATCTCTGGAAAAACAAAAGAATTTATATCTTCCAGGGAGGGTATTGTTATTTTTCTCGGTGGTGATCCTTTTCATGCTGTAATGGTTGCAAAAAGGACAGGTTTGCCTGCTATTGCCTATACAGTAAAGGCTTCTTCCTGGAGTAATT
>Ga0302240_1001896_pt1 | contig 15376 bp, 16 predicted proteins | sample AAG_UR_His_MG_FD_193538 | JGI IMG/M metagenome (GOLD analysis project Ga0302240, IMG submission 193538) | Enriched activated sludge microbial communities from anaerobic digester in WTTP, New Holstein, Wisconsin, United States - AAG_UR_His | ecosystem: Engineered > Bioreactor > Anaerobic >... | reverse complement strand
CGGTGACTCGGTTCCTCGTTGAATTTCTAAGATCAAAGAAAAGACAGACTCCGCCGATGGTTCCCATTACTCACTCTCCAACATTTTTTCAAACCTAGGAGTTCATGCTAGTCATCATTCCTCATTATTTGATTATACTGCACCTTTATACTTTACGCATTAACAATGATGTCATGAGATTATACACCAAAATATTCGGATTTTATTTATAGTTGTTATGGTTATAACCATAATAAGTCTCTTATTTTGCGATTAAATTACATATTTCGCGCTGAAGCATCACTGATTCGTTCAATGAGAATCATCGATATTCACTTCGAGCAGCAGTATTTACATCAGGGAATCACATTCTCTTTTGTTCCAATCCGATAGAGTGTGAGAACGTGAACTGTAGATAAATAGCCATGTTACAGGCGAGATAATATGCTTAACTTTCGTAATGCTAATCTGTGAATTCGGTCAAAAGATCAAGGCGATGGTCAGTCGTGAACCGGTGATGCTTAAATACAATAATAGCTGCCCTAACCGCGAAATAATCAATTAATCATAAAATGTCAAATCACGAAGTTATTCCACAAATATCCACTTTATAAATTCGATGGCATTCAATTAATCTAAGAATTCACCATACTATTCCTTAAAGCCTGATTTAGGGAATAGTGCCATTCTAATAATACCATTAATGTAATTATGTGGTATTATTAGCTCTTTTTAAACCCATTATCAAAAGATAATGGGTGAATTGAATTATGAGACGGTTTCCGATTCTTCTTGAACTGCACTCTGCGCACTGAAAGTCGTTGGTGAAATTTCTTTCTAAGATTAAGTAATTGAAGACTTTTCAATTTATTTTATACCGCCATTCCGCATATGATTCCTGGCTCATCTACTAATGATCCGAAAATCGTGATTGGAAGAGCCCCATTGTCACGAATCCAAATATTGTAATTATTCATCATCTTGCAAATTGAGAAGTGGTAAATGAAGTGGCGGAAAACCAGCATTGCTAGATAAATGTGCAATCAATGGACGTACGTAACCCAACAAAATTGCTGGTGCATTATGATTTAGTAATGTCTCAACTTCATCTGCTTCTAAATCCGACCAGCTAAAAACAGCTGAATAGCTCACTTCAATAAAAAATGGGGCTCCGCTTTCAAAGTTCTCATCAAAAACTCTGACAGAATAACTAACATTTGCTACATTTTCAGCGTGATACGAGATATCTTTTGCATCTGAAATCACCAAATTTAAAACACTATCTGAGGCTTCAAAATCATTATTAACCTTAAAAACAACATTTAATAATACAGGGTCATTCATTTGAAAACTACTTTTTCGCATTTTATTCTCCTACGCAGCTAAAGGCATAATAGTTTTATAGCCGTTAACTATTTTTTCATTATACTTTACTCTTTTTTCAAAGTTATACTCAACACTGTGTTTCAACTCAACTTGCTTATATTCCAAATGATTATTTATGGAATGTCTTATAGAACAACTCATAAAATATCCATCTAATTGAATCTCACTTGTCCCAATATCAGATGAATAATTTGTAGCATTTACGATTTCATCATCAGTCATTAATTCTAATCTTTCAAGAATTAGATCTAATGTACTTTTCATGATGCAACCTCCTCTCTTAACACTTCGTGAAATAGAATATTCGCTCCATCTTTCACGCAATAGATTGTCCTTATGTCAAAAGCTAAATTCTGATTAGAACTTAACTTACTTGAGTAATAGTCTAACTCTTTCATTATATACCCGTCTTTAATATTTTCATACCTTAAGTTTGCTTTCATTACTTTTATTTTTGAAATATACGTACTAACCAAAGTATCAGTTGATTTAAATAATTTATTTATAACTTCCCCCAAAGCACAATTTTCAAATTTTGAATTTCCTTTTTTGTGAGCATTATTGACAATATTCTTAATTTGAATTAGTTTTTCAAACTCTTCTTTGATAGTTAAGTCAATTATTTCATCAGAATTATATTCAATTCTTGCTGAGATACACATGATTGGTTCTTCTATGGCTTTCCTTTTTGCTTCAGCTTTTTTCGCAATTTCCCAGTACTCCAAATCATAATGATTATCCCAAAAATACATACCATTACCAAGATAGCAAGTATCTATAGAGATATAGATTTCATTATTACTTCTGAAACGCTCAATTTTATTTCTAAAATTGCAGTGATATCCGGTTATCCTATACTCATAATCAATCATATAATCTTCCTAAGCCAATTATTTTGCACATTTCAAGGTTACAACAATTTCCATTAAACGTCAACTAGTGTTATTCTTAATGATTTATTTAACTTAAATTGAACATCAAATCAAATTTATAAATTGTTATAATCTGTTTTAACCTATCAGCAATTCCCCTTCTCAAACCCCCAAGCATCCCTCACCATCTCCCGGATCCCCCGTTTCGCCTTCCACCCAAGCTCCCGCTCAGCCTTCGACGCATCTGCATAAAACTCAGCTATATCTCCGGCCCTTCGTCCAACAATCTCATACGGCACTTCAACGCCATTAACCTCTATAAAAGCATTTACTAGCTCAAGCACCGACGTCCCTTTCCCAGTCCCCAGATTATAGACAGAAACACCCTCACCCATCTTCTCAATCGCCGCCACATGGCCTTCCGCCAGATCCACAACATGAATATAGTCCCTGACTCCAGTTCCATCGACAGTTGGGTAGTCATCTCCGAAAATACTCAGCTTAGGAAGTATCCCCTTCGCCACCTTCGTCACAAACGGCATCAGGTTGTTCGGTATCCCATTCGGATCCTCCCATATCAGCCCACTCTCGTGCGCCCCGACCGGATTGAAATACCGCAGCAACGACACCGAAAATCCAGGATTCGCGCTCGCTGTATCCTCAAGGATGCGTTCACTGATTTTCTTGGTTTCACCGTATGGGTTCGTGGTTGGAAGCAAGGCCATAGTCTCCACAAACGGCACCTCGTTCTCCCCATACACCGTAGCCGATGAACTAAACACAAACTTCCTAACCCCATACATCAGGCACAGCCGACTGAGCACCATGGTCGACACGAGGTTGTTGTAATAGTACTCCAGCGGCTTCTCCACTGACTCGCCCACGGCCTTCAGCCCAGCGAAATGGATCACGCCATCGATCTGATGGTCCTTAAACACCCTTTCCGTCTGATCCACATCCATCACGTCGATCTGATAGAACGTCGGTCTAATGCCTGTGATTTGATGTAACTTATCCAGGACCTCCAGCCTAGAGTTGACCAGATTGTCCGCAATGATCACGGTATGATTGTTATTTATAAGCTCCACGACCGTATGGCTGCCAATAAAGCCAAGGCCGCCGGTAACTAAGATATTCATATGGTTAGGATCCTCCTTGAATCTATAATAAGCCAGAGCCAAGACATCCGCCGATGGTTCCCATTCCTCACTCTCCACCAGTATATCAAAAATATGGAAGTCGCGTCTCTTTTTTAACCCATTATCTGATGGACGACAATGGGTTAAGGTTAAATTGTAAAACAATTTCATCAATTTCTTGATTTGTACTTGACACCGCTTGTGAAGATGAAGAAGTTGTTTTTGTTGAGATTAAGTGATTGCAGACTTTTCAATTTTGTTTAACGTCAGCGTTCCGAAAATCGTTCCAGGTACGGGCACGTCCTGAAAAACCTTACGGAGTATGCTAAAGGTTATATCAAAAGGAAAATTCCAGTCCATGTTGATTTGGAAATAGCATCATTGCAACAGTACGAGGTTCATGAGCTTCCAAAGATCAGGGAGAAATACAAATACAAGACAAAATGGGAACTGATACTGGCAGTTCAGAAGATGCGAGCTGACGGATACACTATCAGTCAAATTTCAGAAGTGTTCCGAATAGGAGGCAGGGCTATAACATCGTATTGTAAAGTGCCGCCAGAGGATAAAGAAAAGTATGATGAAGTGCCCATGGTAAAGAAATCAATTACAACGAAAAACAAGGAGCTTAAAGCAGATATAATCCTGAATGTTCACAATATGATAGCTGATGGATATTCGAAGCAGAAAATCGCTGAAGCCATTGGCAAGAGCGAGCGGACAGTTCGACGTTACCTTACAGCTGATCCATCAGCGCAGCGTGGAAAGTCAGTATCCAATCGTTGGAGTAAGCTGGATCCTTATAAAGATGAAATACTAAAGCTTTCAGCAAAAGGTCAGTCAAGTTTTAAAATCTTCAACAGCATCAAAAAAAGCGGTTATACTGGGAGTGCCTCACGCATTAGGGCGTTTCTGTACAATTACAATATTGGCGCGGCAACTGAAGTGAATAGAAGTAACTTATCCATTTGCAGGATTGAGCGTCCAACGCTCATAGCATTGCTATACAAAGATATTTCCAAGGTGAAGGACATCTGTCATGAACACTTTATAAACATAATTGAACTCTACCCTGAGCTTGGCCAGTTATTCCAACTTCTGAAGGAATTCAAGGAACTTTTGAATGGCACGAATACTAACAAACTAGATATTTGGATTGTGGCTGCAAGAAGTCTGGATATTCCGGAACTAAACAGCTTCCTAACAGGTGTTGAAAGGGATCTGGATGCCATCAGGAATGCGATTGCGTTTTCCTACAGCAACGGACTTGCAGAAGGAACCGTGAACAAAATAAAGGTGATCAAGAGGATCATGTACGGAAGATGCGGTTTTCATATGTTGAGGAGAAAGGTCATGTTAAATAATGTCAACTAACTTCGGAAAGAACCCAGAGCTAGAGAGCAGCAACAGTAAAGCATCCTACTTAAACTTATTATCATTATGCTTTAAAAATATATGTATTGAACCTTATTTGACTCAGATAATTGCTTTTAAATGTCACAACGCTTGAGTAATTCGACCCACTTGCGGTCAATATCCGCCTGGATCTCCGCGATGAGGTGCTCGTTGCCTTTAGCAAAGAGGTGCTTAAAACGGCCTTGAGGACGCAGAAAATCTTCAATTGGCAGCTTGCTTTTTGGCTTGTAGGTCAGTTTCCATTCGCCGTGTACGACTTCAAAAAGCGGCCAGTAGCAGGTCTCCACCGCGAGCTTGCAGATTTCCATTAAATCCTCTGTCGCGTACCGCCAGCCCCTTGGGCAAGGCGCGAGGACGTTGAGAAACGCAGGGCCTTTGGTATATATGGCCTTTTCTGATTTTTCGTGGAGATCTTTAAAGTTGGAAAGAAAAGTTGTCTGCGCTACGTACGGAATATCATGCGCTACCATGACCTGAGAAAGATCCTTTCGGAATTGTTGCTTGCCTTGACTTGCTGTGCCAAGAGGCGTCGTTGAGGTCTCAGCGTAGCGCGGTGTCGCGGAAGAACGCTGAATGCCGGTGTTCATGTAGGCGCCGTTGTCATAGCAGACATAAACCATGTCGTGGCCGCGCTCCATAGCGCCGGACAGAGACTGGAAGCCTATGTCGTAGGTCCCGCCATCGCCGCCAAAGGCAATGAACTTGTAATTTTCTTTAACCTTGCCTTTTTTCCGCAAAACATTATAGGCAGCTTCAACACCCGAAAGAGTTGCACCAGCATTCTCAAACGCGTTATGAATGAAGGAATCCTTCCAGGCGGTGTAGGGATACATGAATGTCGATACTTCCAGGCAGCCTGTCGCGTTAGCAATCACAACCTCGTCTTCTTCTTTCAGTGCTCTCAAGACACCTCTGACTGCAATGGGCGCGCCGCATCCGGCACACATTCTGTGGCCGCCAGTCAATCGCTCGGGCTTGTTCATAGCCTCCTTAAAACTATAGCTCATCTCACTACCTCCTATTCTCTGACGCCGAGGTATCTATAGACCTCGCCAGACTGCTTATCTTCTTCGATTTTCAAGAGCGTTTCGAAAATCTCCTCGAAATGGCCAGTGGTCACGTCTCTGCCACCTAGTCCATAAATATAATTGATCAGATGCGGGCGCTTTTCTGAAGCATAGAGTGCGGACCTAACTTCCGCAAAGACTGGTCCGCCCGCTGCGGAAAAGCCTTCGCTGCGGTCCATAACCGCGATGGCTCCAACATTTTCAAGCGCTTGGCGGATTTCGTTCATCGGGAAAGGTCTGAATACTCTGATCTTCAAGAGACCGACCTTTTTTCCGGCAGCGCGCATGGCGTCAATGGTAGCTTTGGCAGTGCCAGCCGCAGAGTTGATAATCACGATGGCCGCTTCGGCGTCCTCCAGCTGGTAAGATTCAAACAATCCATACTTTCGGCCCGTCATTTTCTCGAATTCCACCGCCACTTGAAGCAAAACCACTGTGGCGTTCTTCACCGCTTCGGCCTGCTGTCGCTTATGTTCCATGTAATAGTTCACGGTATCGTAAGGTCCAATGGCAATGGGCTCCGCTGCGTTCAGCAGACTCGCCGCTGGCTCGTAGTCACCGACAAAGGCCCTGACCTTCTCTGTTTCAATCAGCTCTATGTTTTCAATAGCATGTGAGGTGATGAAACCATCCTGGCAGACCATAGCCGGTAGCTGAACTTCAGGATGTTCAGCGATTCTCACCGCCTGGATGAAGTTGTCGTAAGCTTCCTGGTTGTTTTCGCTGTAGATCTGAAGCCAGCCTGAATCCCTGGCACCCATTGAATCGCTGTGGTCCGCGTTGATATTGATGGGCCCGGAGAGTGCGCGGTTGACCAGAGCCATGGTTATGGGCAGCCTATTTGACGCTGCGACATAGAGCATTTCCCACATGAGCGCCAAACCGCAGGAAGAGGTGGCGGTCATTGTACGTGCCCCTGCCGATTGTGACCCAATACACACCGACATGGCACTATGCTCGGACTCAACCAGAACAAGACCTGAGTCTACCTCGCCATTAGCGACATAGGACGAAAAGTACTGCGGAATTTCCGTAGAAGGGGTAATCGGAAACGCGGCGAAGACATCCGGATGGATTTGCTTCATTGCGGTCGCGATCGCCTCATTACCTGACATTCTTTCTCTGATAGCCATGATGCACCTCCGGGATTATTTATTTTCTTTGACAAAATCGATCGCTTTGAACGGACAGACCTTGAAGCAGATCCCGCAGCCCTTACAGTGATCGAAATCGAAGTCCTGTCTTGCTTTGCTGGTAACCGGGATGGACGTGTCCGGGCAAACCGGCACGCACAAAAGACACTGCTTGCAAGTTTCAGGATTCCAGACGGGCTTCATGGTCCGCCAGTCACCAGTTTTGAAATGATGAGCACTGCCGGCTGAAAACACGGTGCCGCCCGGAGAAATGTCTTTCCAGCGGATCTGTTCGTTGATTTCTATGCCTGATTTAGTTTTCATCGCTTTGTACCTCCTGCATCGCTCGAATCAAGGCTTTCATGTTACCCTCGATGACCTCCGGCTTTGACGCAAACTTATGATCGAACGACGCTTTCATGGTTTCGATAAAGTCAGTTTCCGGAATGATACCGCTGATCTTGACAACGGCACCCAGCATAGGGGTGTTGGGAAAGTTTCGGCCAAGGGTTTCTTCTGATATTTTCCTGGCGTCTATGACATAGACACGCCGGTCGAGTTCATTGAACTGAGATTTAATTTCTTTTGCAGACTTCTCTGAGTTCACAATGATGGCGCCGCCTTCTTTTAGACCCAGGGTGACGTTGACGGAAGTGATCAAGGTCTCGTCTACCACGGCGATAAAGTCAGGCTCATAAATGTTAGAGTGAATTTTGATAGGTTCTGTGCTGATGCGGTTGTAGGCGGTGATGGGCGCGCCCATGCGTTCTGGACCGTACTCTGGAAAACCCTGTACATACTTTCCAGAATCAAAGGCGGCATCTGCAAGCAGAAGCGCTGCTGTTTTCGCGCCTTGTCCGCCACGGCCGTGCCATCGGATTTCTAACATTTCAGTCAAAACTATCCCTCCAAAATTTCAATTAGAATATAATTGAATATTTGTATTTATATGGTAATGCAGTGCGCAGTTAAATTATATTACACACTTTTATAAATGATAGCTTTAATTATTATTCACACCTAACATTCATTATGTAAAACAATTACATATCATTATTGCAACAATTTAATACTGAAAATGAGAAATTAGAGAAATCTAAATTGCTCAAAAAATTTATTTTTCAATTACTACTTTTTTCATCTGAGTCAAAGTCAGATATTCTGATTTTTATCATATCTTCTTCTGCAAAATCTAGGTTTTTATTTATCAATTTTCTAGCAGTAACAGAATCGCCAGATTGCAATGCATTAATAAGATTTATATGATTTTGCGGTGTTGCATCAATAATATTCTTTTGTCTAAAAATATTTTCTTCTAATTCATCAAATAAATTCATTACTACTTTATACATAGAAAAAAGAATTTCATTATCAGCAATTCGAGCCACTTCAAGATGAAATGATAAATCAGCTTTCCAATAGTTATCATAATTGTTCATATTTTCACTGACAATTTTATTTAGTCTTTCTAATTCCTTAACATCTTCTTCAACTATTCTTTGTGAAGCGAATGTTACAATCTCAATTTCTAAAGCTTTTCTAGCTTCATATAATTGTTTAGTTTCAAATCCAGTCAAAAGCAAAGATGTAAGCCTTGTCTGAGTTGACAATTTCAAATCCGCTACAATATTCGAACCTTGTTCATTTCGAGCAACGACACCCATCCCAATAAGATATGAAATTGCTTCTCTTATTGTAGGTCTCGATATTCCAAATTGCGCGCTCATATCTGCCTCGCTTGGCAATTTCTCTCCCAATTTGAATTCATTATTTTTTATTTTTTCAATAATCACTGATACGACTGATTCAACTAAAGTAGTTCTTGATAGTTTTGGTAATGACATAATATCAGCCTCACTTAAAATTCGTTAATAAAAATACACGATTGTAAATTTGTGCCTTATGCTTATTTTATTTAATTGATTTTAAACTTACTTGTTTATTCATTTCTTTACAGAAAAACCATTGAAAGCTCGAAGACTAAAATATTACTCCAGTGATAATTTTTTTGACTATTAAAATTAGAAAATTTTATTATCAAATGGAACAAATCAACAGAACCACTGGAGTAATTTAAATCCTTCATTGTTAACCATCAGAACTACTCATCAATAACACAATTTAGACTATTGAAAAAAGGATAACTTGTAAATTTTGTTTTTTAAAAGCCAAACAGATTTGGTAAAAACATGGTTACAGGTTCCCAAAAAGTTGTAAGCACAATTACTGGCAAGTATCCGAAAATCAAGAAATTCATAACAGGTTTTATTATATCATTAAACTTAGTTTCACCAACCATCATACCATAATACAGTACGCTTGCATAAGGTGGAGTTATGCCTCCAGCAGCTAAATTTACAGTCATAATGGCTGCAAATTGGACTGGAGATATTCCTATGCTAACAACTAAAGGTAACAACAATGGGGCGGTAAGAATAATTGCAGTCGTATCATTAACAATCATACCAATAAAAAACAGAAATACATTTACGATTAAAAGTATTAGAATTTTATTATCTGTAATACCCATGAAAATATCAACCAACTGTTGTGGAATTTTCAGCATTACAAATGTCTGACTTAATATTAAACAGAATGTAATCATCGTCATTATAGCGCCAATAGATACAGAAGATTTTTTAAAAAGTGTGTATGTATTTTTAGCATTAAGTTCTTTATAAACAAATAACCCAATAGGTAAACTAACGACAGCTGCTACAACTGCAGCTTCAGTTGGTGTAAATACCCCACCGTAAATTCCACCTAAGATTATAATAGGTAACATCAATCCAGGAATTGCTGAAGCAAATATTCTAATTTTGCTATTTTGGATTGATCCACTCTTAGTTTCAGGTAGAATAGCAGTTCTATTCTCTGGTGGCAATTTATTAACATAAATTATATTTATAATCGAGAACATCACCATCGTTATCAAGCCTGGGATTATTGTTGATAAAAATGCTCCTAAAACTGATGTTCCCGTAACCCAACCATAGATAATTAACGGTATGCTCGGTGGTATGAGTACACCTAAAATCGATGAACAAGTAACTAAGGCAGTGGCAAACCCACGCTCGTAACCTCTCTTTTCCATTTCCGGGATAAGAACAGGACCTACTGCAGCAATACCTGTAAAAGAGCTACCTGATATTGCGCCAAGAATACCACATGTTACAACAGACAGCACGCCTACGCCACTTCTTAATTTGCCAACAAATAAATTTGCAAAATTCATCAATCTTGTAGCTATACCACTGTCAGCGATAATCGAACCCGCAAGCATGAAAAATGGGCTAGCTAGCAATACAGGACTTAGCATTTGATTGAAACCCCAAAGCATTAAGCTTTTAACCGATATATCTGTAAATGCAATCATAAATAGGATTCCCCCGCCAAAAACGAATGGTAGAGGTGTTCCAACAATCAAAAGCGCTACTAAAAGAATTATATCTAGTAAGAAGATTGTCATCATTATTTGATCAATCCTTTTTTAATATTTTTGTATTTTACAATTTGTTTTGTTAACTCAATAGTAGAATAGATCGCCATTAGAATAGTACAAATGAAAAGTGAACTTTCAGCCCAAAAATAAGGGATTCCTAGAATACCAGTAGTTTTCCAAGTCATTAGTGAATAGGAAAATAATCCAAAGCAATAATATGATAGTGCAAAACAAACAGCAACAGATATCAGACTTTTGGCAATTACTGTCAATTGAAATGAATCAGCTCTTACAATAAATGATTCAAGCATCCCACACTCAATATGCTTATTTTCTAGCGATGCACTCGCACCACCAAGTAAATACAACCAAATTATTGGGAAGATAAGAATTTCCTCAATTTGAATTAATGAAATTTTAAATACGTATCTTAACACTATTTGTACTGCAATTACTACTAGTAAAAAGCCTAACAAAAAAACGTTAATTGTTGATTGAATCTTGGTTATACGATCAATAATTGTTTTCCGTTTTAAGTTTTGAGTTAAATCATAATCCATATTTTCTCCCCCTTTTACTTAATTGTTATTTAGTTTTCTCAATATTAAGATATGTTGTAAGAAGCCTTCATAGATGAAGACCTCTTACACTCATTATCAAATGTTCAATATTAACTTAAACATAAATTTATTATATCTTCCTAGCTGACTCTCTTGGAATAGTAAATTCAAAATTGCTATTTAACTCGGATTTCGTTTCTTTTCCGCTCGCAACTTGAAGCACAAGATTATATAGATCTTCACCGACCTGCTCAATGGTCTCTCCATCAATAATCCGACCTGCATTAAAATCCATAATGCTATTCAGATGATTATAAGTTTTTGGATTACCTGATATTTTTATTAGTGGCATGACAGCCGATCCAAGTGGTGTACCTCTACCAGTGCTGAATACTGTTAAATTTGCACCAGTAATTGCAAAACTTGTTGTTACAAATGAGTCAGGTCCTTGCGCCCTTGAATCCAATATCCAGAGTCCTGGATGTGGTATTTTATCACCAACCTTCAGAATTCCTTGTACAGGGGAAGATCCCATTTTCTTTATATTTCCCATAGACTTTTCAACTAACGTAGTGATGCCGCCAGCCTTATTTCCTGGTGTTGGATTAACAGCTTCAATTTCTTGACCGTATTTTTCAACAAATTCATTTCTTAATTCCGATATCATACTTAAAACATCGAGACCAACTTCTTTACTTATAGCTTTCTTAGCAATTATATGCTCACTACCCGGAAACCCGTGAACTTCAGACATCAGGACAGTTCCACCATTATTGACAATGCAATCTGTCATATAGCCGATTGCGCTATTGCCTGATATTGCAGTAGTCCAGTCAGATCCACCACATTGAACGCCAACAACAAGTCCACTAATTGGTGACAACTCTTTCGTTTGCTTAGTTGCATTTTCTTGAATCAACTTGACAAGTTTTACACCTTTTTCAATTGCTTCAGGCGATCCACCCTCATTTTGAATAATAATTTTTTCAACATGCTTTCCGTTTATCTCAATCTCATCACATACTTTTTGCAAATTTGTTTGTTCACATCCTAAACTTACAACTAGCACTCCGTATACATTAGGATTTTTTCCTGCAGAAATCAAAGCTAGTTCGGTTCGTTTGTGATCATCTTCAAACTCAACGCATCCTTGTTCGTGAGTAATTGGAATCGCATCCGTTTTAGAAGCGATATTTAAAGCAACGGTATTTGCACATTGTACTGTAGATATTACTAAAACATAATTCCTAATACCGTAATTTTCATCAGTACGTTTATAACCCCAAAAATTATTCAATTGCATCACCCGTTTCCTTGAATTTCTTTTCATATTGAATACATAATTCTGATGTAATATCTATGGTATTTTGCGTATGAACATGTTCCCCAATGATGATACTTTCTGAAGCCTTTCCAATTGGAACGCCATACTTAAAAATAAGTTGATTTTTTTCAATCGGACTTACTGCAACCTTGTGACCTGCTGGTATATTCTGCGTGGCAATTATCTTTGTATTATCAATCTCAATTACTTCATTTTCAGATGTATCTTGTGCAACAACTGCAACGTTATCGACTTTATCCAGTCTCACTGCTTTTACCATATTTCGCCTCCAAAACAATTGTTTTTTGTGTTGTGTAATCACAGTCGATTTAGCTTATCATGACTGTGATTACACTTTTGGCAAATTAGTCCATTTATTAATTATAAAATAATCCTTGCTAATTCAAACCGACAGCTTCTTTAATCTGGTCAAATATTTCTTTGCCATAATCCGCTTCAATTTTTGGCCAAACTTGATTTCTGATTTTATCTGCATAAGCACTTATTTGTTCATCAGTAAATTCATAAACTGTTGTACCCTCAGCTTTGAAGAGTTCATCATATTTTGACTCTTCACTTTCAGCTTGTTCAAATGCACTTGCTTCGAGTTTTTTCGCTATTTCCATAATATTTTTTTGATCATCTGCAGACAGGTTATCCCATTTCTCCTTATTCATGTATAGCCAATGGCATTCAAAGTGATATTTGATCGGCATCACATATTTTACCAGTTCTTTGTATTGAGTATAATATGACTCACTGCCCGCGCCAATTGCTCCGTCGATAACGCCTGTTTGAAGTGAAGTAAATATCTCAGACGCTGGTAGTGGCGTTGTCATGAAACCTAATCCTTTTCCCAACTCATTCCAAGCATTAGTTGCTGGTACTCTAATTTTCAAATCTTTCATTCCATCAGGATTAAATGGATCTTTCGGTTCTTTTGCTAAGGCGACTGCACCAAAGTATTGAGGATAAACAGCTAGTAGTTTAATACCTTGCTTCTCCAGCCTCTCGCCAACATATGTTCCGATTATACCATCCTCAGTATTATATAATGTCTTTGCTTCTTCCCAATTTGACACAATGTACGGTGCAGTTTGAACCCCAAGAGTCTTATCAACAGTTTGCCCAACAGATGCTAACTGCATTTCAATGTCGCCAATACTAATCCTTTCTTGAACAACAGAGTAATCACCAAGCTCTGAGTTTGGATAAATCTCGATTTTAATTCGACCATCTGTAATTGAATTAACATCATCGGCAAATTTTCTAGCGCTAACATCTGTTCTTGTTCCCTCTGGACGAATAGTAGCCAATTTCCATGTAACCGACGTTTGTTCAGCCTCTTTTGCTGGCTGTTGCTCTGTACCTACCGCTTGGCTTTTACACCCACTTAGACCAGCTACAAGAAATACACACATTGCTGAGATCGTAATTAATTTTGTTATCCTTTTCAATTGAATCCCTCCCACATTTTATTGAAACATAAAATCTAAATAGTTGCTCTAGAAACAACTATTTAAATATTTATCTTTTCATATAACAGGAACGTGCATTCTGAGGATACGAAAAATTATTGACATTTAAATTTTATTCAAACATCGCATAGACTTCGTTAACGCCAACACCTTCTAAGCCCATTTTCTCCAAAGTTCTTCCACTTTCCCAATAATTGCATTTATTGATAATACTCCCTATTTCAATAAATGAATTTATTGCTGGAGTTTCAATCCCTACCATTTTACCGAGGCAAGACAATGGGACAAGCCCTGATATTATATCTTCATACATAAATCGATGATCTAGTGATTCTGGAGCTTTTATACCTATGTAAGCTTTATTGGTTGTAAATGCTTCATACAATGTTTCACTTTCAACACCATATGATTTTTTCAACCAGTTTTTTATTGAATCTAATTCTAAACCAAATGCACGCGCAATTGAAAGCCTTTCTTCATCAACTTTATTAACCAAATTCGCAACTATAGGCGTCATGCCTTCGATATAATAATCAAATACAATTTTTCTTTCGATTTTAGTAGCATTTAATATGGTTGGAATTGGATGAATAATCGCTCCAACATTATCAATGCTTGTGTGAAGAACCGTCTTAACCGGATTAAACTGAGGAAATATCGGCTTCAAAATCGAAATTACTTTTTCGATGTCTTTTGATTTGACCGAAGCGATATTCATTATATTTTTAATACCAATCAACTTAACGTGACCAGGTTCCGAACTTCGACAAGAAAAAAGCAAATCTTGAGTTTCTGCAATAATTGGAATATCAGTCACATTCTTCTTTTTAAAAATATTGTAAAATTCTAGAGCACCACCAGTTTGCCCAGGATTTAGAATCACTATTTGATTATTTTTTATTAAACTTGATATTTTATTGGCTACTTCAGCATGATTATTTGTGGTAACTGTCACTAAAATTACATCAGCGTTTTCTAAAGCCACTTCAATATTATCGGTTATACAAGTCGGATATGCATCACCTTCGATTTTACCACTGAGAGTTATTTTTTTATTTTTTTTTAGTAAATCAATTTTCTCCAAATCATTGTCATATAGTGTTACTTCATGTCCATTCATTGCTAGTATCGCTGCAAAACATTGACCACCGCTGCCCGCGCCAATTACAGAAAAATTTAATTTAGCCATTAACATCCTCCTATATCTTGTTATGTTTACCATTTGATTGCATTTAACTTGTACTCGTATTTATTTTATAGTTATTTAAATAAAATTCATTTAAAACCTTAGTAAGATTGTCTTACAATATGATAGTATTACGGTTTTATTGTTTGGTCAATACTTTATTTAAATTTTCAAAAAATAATATCACATTTTCTTGAAACAAATTATCATTATCATAATGTTTATGAAACTGGTTAAACCTCATTATTTAAATTTGTCCACAAAAAAGTAAGCGGTCAATAATTGCATGGATTTAAAATAGTACTTCGCCATGAGACAATAGGTTTAAACAAAGTACTTTGATAGTCAGCAAAGCGACTTGGCGGACTATCAAAGTGTCGAAAGGATGAAAACC
>Ga0302240_1001893_pt1 | contig 15396 bp, 14 predicted proteins | sample AAG_UR_His_MG_FD_193538 | JGI IMG/M metagenome (GOLD analysis project Ga0302240, IMG submission 193538) | Enriched activated sludge microbial communities from anaerobic digester in WTTP, New Holstein, Wisconsin, United States - AAG_UR_His | ecosystem: Engineered > Bioreactor > Anaerobic >... | reverse complement strand
AAGAGGAGAATGAACGGCGCGTGACCGTCAAGGTGGATCAGGTGCTCTGCGTGGAGCGCGAGAAACTGGCGGGACACCCTATGTTCGTGTATCGCTGTCAGAGTGAAATTGAAGGGGTCGAGCGCGTTTTTGAACTCAAGTATGACATTGAGGCCTGCAAGTGGATGCTGTTCAAGATTTAGCCCTAAAGCTGCTGTTTGGAGTCTTTTTCGGAATTCCGCAGAAGGTTGGGGGATCATCATAGGCAATGTTAAAAAAAATATCTCTCTTTCGGCGAGTCTTTCCGTATATCGGGGTATATAAAGAACAACAAATCCGTAAGAGGGGGGTCTGACCCATGAGCGTCCATCATTTTCATTACAATTTTCGAGAGGCGTTGACCAAAAAGTTGAAAGAGCAATTTGCGGAGGATATTGAAAAATATCGTCATGAAATGACTCGGGTTCAGCAGATTGACGAAGCGGAGCAGCTCATCTTCGACTATTTTGGGAGACTGGCTGAGGACCTCGAAGATGTTTTGGCGGTCTCAGACGGCAGTGTCGGCTTTGAAGGCCCTGAAGGCGACACCATTATCCGCTTTTCCGTTCGTGAAAATTTCATCCGCTTCACGCGCCGGGACAAATTTATTGAGGTTAAGATAGGCAAATATGATGCTGTGGATGATATGGTCGAATCGACCATACTGGGCTATGTCGTCGCCGGTGAAAAAAAGGCGCAGACCAGACGTGTAGGCAAAGTGCACGGTGGCTCGACCTTTGATGAGAATACGCTGAACTCCTATATGCGGGAAGCGTTTGGAAATTTGTTCCACGAATTTAAAGTCGAAGAGGAACACAAGCCTGAATAGACTTTAGGATGAAATGTAAAAGGACTGTCTGAAAAATGCCTTATAAAGCGCATTGCCAGACAGTTCTTTTTTCAGTGGTGTGAGGCTATGTAGGGTGACTCTAAAGCGCGGAGCGCATCATAGGATAATCCTCGTCTCCAACGCCGCCCATGACCGGCTGAATCCCGGTGTGGAGGAAGGAGCCGCGCTGAATGACGCTGTTGCCGTATTTGAGGCGAAGGTCATCAATGGTTTTATCCAGCGCGCTGCGGGCAAGGGCTTTCGGGTGATCGAAAAACGACAGCTGCTGTGCCGTCTTTGGTGAGAGGTCACTGACGCGAACGCCAACGTGACGAAGGGCTGCACCGGTCCAGAGGTCGTCAAACAGGCCGCAGACTTCCCGGTACAAGTCATCTGTGGAATCGCTGCGGTAGAGCAGTTTTTTTTGATGGGAAAAATGTTCAAAATCCGAATGGCGGATCGATACGGAAACGAGGCCGTAGGTCAGCCCTTTGTCCCTGAGGCGCATGCCGACCATTTCCGAAAGGGACAGAAGGTACAGTCGGGCAATTTTGCGATCCTCCACATCAAAAGGAATGGTGGTGGAGTTTCCAATGCCTTTGACCCCGTCACTTTCCGATTCCAGCATGCCGGTGCTGTCTATGCCGTTGGCGTAATTCCAGATCACGTCGCCATGCTTTTTGAACCGGATCCGCAGCAGTGTCCGGTCGAACCGCGCGATCTCGCCAATGGTGCGGATGCCCATGCGGTCGAGCTTCTCCTTGGTGGCACGGCCCACCATAAACAGGTCGCCGGCCGGGAGCGGCCACATTTTCTCCTCAATTTCCTCCGGATACAGGGTGTGGACCTGATCTGGCTTTCGAAAGTCAGAGGCGACTTTGGCCAGCAGCTTGTTGACAGAGATGCCTATGTTGACGGTAAAGCCCAGCTCCGTCCGGATTCTGTTTCGGATCTCGTGGGCGACTTCCACCGGGCTTCTGCCGCCAAGGCGTACGTCGGTCATTTCCAGGAAGCACTCATCAATGGAAAACACCTGAACACGGGGTGAATAGTCTTTCAGGATTTCCAGCATGGCGCGGTGGCAGCGGATGTAAAGCCCGTAGGTCGGGCGAACCAGAACAAGATTTGGGCATTTGAGGAGCGCGGCGCCCACACTTTCGCCGGTTTGTATGTTGTAAGCTTTGGCGGGGATGGATTTCGCGAGAATGATCCCGCGGCGCTTGGTGACGTCGCCGCCCACCGCGGACGGGATGGTCCTAAGATCCAGAGTTTCCCCCATCTGCAGGCGGTAGGCGGCCTCCCAGGATAAATAGGCGGAGTTCACGTCGACGTGAAAGACAATGCGCGAAGCTGACATGAGAGGATCTCCCTCCTTTGTAATTTTGGTAGGGTGAAATTTGGGGTCTGAGATGAAACTGGGTGTCAGACACCCGGTTTCTGTCTTCATTTTAACAGAACAAACGTTCTGTTTCAAGGTGAGAAAAAATATTGCGGCTGCCTTTCAAATGAGGAACCAATGGTTCGCGGCGGGCGTCTAATGCTTTGCTTGGAAGTCTTTTGCCTGAATGGGAGGTTAGCCGGAGGTGCTGGATTACGTGACCATCGGCAAAAAAATCTTGAGTTATTGAGAAAAATTAATATTGTTATGGAATTATCAGGGGTAAAAATGTAAGGCTGTGAAAATCAAAAGTCGAAATACGGAGGGGTGGGATCGCCTTGGCCGCAATTGAAGTCAAAGAGCTCAGAAAAGTTTATCGCTTAGGTCACGAAAAAGTGGTGGCCCTCGACAAGGTCGACCTTGAAATTGAAAAGGGTGAAGTCTGCTGTATCCTTGGCACCTCGGGCTCGGGGAAGTCGACGCTGCTCAACATGATGGCGGGGCTGGAAAAACCCACCAAGGGTACCATTGAGATAGAAGGACACCGCATCAGCGCCATGAACGAGGCAGAGCTTGCCCGCTTCAGGCAGCAGAATGTGGGCTTCGTCTTTCAGTCCTATAATCTGATCGCCTCCCTCAATGCACTGGAAAACGTTATGATGCCGCTGATGTTTCGCAGAGTGCCAAAGGGCGAGCGCGAGGAAATGGCCATGGATATTCTGATGAAGGTCGGGCTCGAAAAATATATTGCCCACAAACCCAATCAGATGAGTGGCGGGCAGCAGCAGCGGGTGGGCATAGCCCGGGCGTTTGTGGGCTCTCCGAACATCATCTTCGCGGATGAGCCAACGGGCAACCTGGACAGCAAAACTTCGGAGTCGGTTATGGAGATTATGCTGGGGATGGCGCGGCAAAACCACCAGACACTGGTGATCGTCACCCACGACCCGGAGGTCGCCGCCTTTGCAGACAAAGTCGTCCATATCAGGGACGGCAATATTGAATCGGTCGAAATCATGAGGGGAGAAGTGAAGGAATATGTTCATGCTTAAACGAGTGATGGCCCTGGGCCTGATGCTGGTCATGCTGCTGACAGGGGTGCCGGTGCCGAGTGCTGCGGCGGACGTGGGCACCAGCCAGTATATTCAAAAAGTAGGCACTATGACTACTTCGCTTTCCACCAAAGTGACTTCGATCCGAACGGATTCGACTTTTGCGCTGGTGCTGGCTTTGAGTCATTCGGATGAGACGGCCTATCAGAGCGTGGCCATCAGCAACGCTGCTCTAGGCACCTTTAGTCCGCTGAGTGGGCTTGCGGGGATGTCGAAGGTGACGTCGCCATCGGCAGCGGTTCTCTCTGGGCTGGGAATTTCGAGCGAGGACGGCGCCAATTACGACATTTACAGAATTGACCTCCGCTACAAGGGCAACGGAGAGGCAACGCTGCCGATAGTCATCCGAACCGCTGACGGGACCACGGAGGAAACCATTGTCGTTCCCGGCATCCGAACCGTGGAGGAGGACCCAGTGACGGAAGTGCCGGTCTACCAGCCGGTCATACGCGTCAAGGAATCCACGACGACGCCGCTGATGCTGTCCGGCACAAAAGCGACGCTGGAGATTCCGCTGACCAACATCTCGGACGACGACGCAAAAAATGTCATTGTGACTTTCGCGGATCCCGGGACCACGCCATTTAAACTCGACCAGAGCGTGACCCATGACACAATTGACCGGCTGCGTTCGGAGGACACGGAGATCGCGAGATTCGACGTCGTGGTGTCTCCAACGGCGCAGACGCGCCTCTATGCCATCAAGCTCAATTTGCAGTACAAGGATTCTGACGACAAGCCTCACACGGATGCCAGCCTGGTTTACTATGTGCGGGTGAAGGCGGCGAATGTGGAGCCGACCATCGGCATAACGAACTATAGGTTTACGGGGGATAAGGTGGTCGCCGGGGTCAAAGATCAGATCGCGCTGGTACTGGAAAACGCCGGAACCATTGATGCCGGAGATGTGCGGATCAAGCTGACGGGCTTTGACGCAGGCAATTTGAGGCTGGACGGGGACATGGAGACGAAGTTTGTGGGGATTATTGGCGGAAAGCGGACGTCGGTGGTGACGTTCAATATTTTGGCGCCGTCCGGGGCCGCAAGTGGGACCCACGAGCTGACGGCGGAGATGACCTATATTGATTTGGACGGGAAGGCTTATACGACGACTTCCAAGATTTATGTGCCTATTGAGGGCAATGAGCTCAGCACGCTGGACATGAAGATTTTGAACCTGTCCAGGCCAAGGGTGGTTAGCGCCGGCGGGATTTTCTCCGTGTCGTTCGAGGTGAAAAACGAAGGGCGTTCGGACGCGGAGCTGGTGGAGGTCGCTATGGAATACCCTAGTGAGGCAGTGGTGCCTAAGACGTCGCCGAAAAGGACGTTCAGAACCATTGCTGCGGGGGCGTCGGAGACGCTGACGTTCACGTTCCAGGCTCGGGAAGAAGTCACGGCGAATTTTTATGATTTATATGCAGTGGTGAAGTACAGCAGCGTCGGGAAAGAGGAGCAGCTGCAGATTCGGGAGTACGCCGGGGTATCTATTTTGGGCTCTGGCGGCGCGGATGGCGGGGCTTCCGGCAGGCCTAAAATTATCATTCGGGATTATGGGATTGGCGGGGACGCTGTGCTGGCAGGCACGGAATTTGACCTGCAGCTGGATCTTTACAATACCAGCAGCAGCGAGGGCATTCGCAATATCAAGGTGACCCTGAAGCCGGAGGAGGGCGTGTTTTCGCCTATTGATATGGCGAGTTCATTCTTTATTGAAGCTATGGGTCGGCAGGAGATGCTGTCGAAGGTCGTGCGGATGCGTGTCAAGAACGACGCGGCGGTGAAGGCGTACGCCCTGACGGTGACCTTCGAGTACGAAGACAGCAAGGGCAATGCTTACGATGATCAAAAGAATCCTTATAAGGAAGAAGAGGTTGTCAGTATTCCGGTGATTCAACCCGTGCGGCTGGAAACCTCTGAGATTGGGCTTCCGTTTGAGGCCTACGTGAACAATCCGGTGCCGCTGTCCTTTGAGTTTTATAACCTTGGAAAGTCCACGTTGTATAACATGATGGTCAAAGTGGAAGGGGAAGGTGCTTTCCAGATTCAGGGTTCCAATTATTATGTGGGCAACTTTGAGGCGGGGAGAAGCGATTATTTTGACACGACGCTGATTCCAATGGCAGAGGGCGAGGCCGCGGGCATGGTCGTCTTTGAGTACGAGGATGCCAACGGTGAGGCCGGCCGTATTGAAAAGCCATTTTCTGTCAATGTCATGCCGGATCCAATGAGTGTGCCTGGCGAAGGTATTCCTGGAGAAGAAATTCCGGGAGAGGGTATTCCTGGAGAGGGCGGACCAATGCCGGGTCCGGGATCCAAGCTGGTGATTCTGGCAATCCTGGGCGCTATGGCTGCGCTTGTGGGCGGCGTCATGATCTGGAAGCGCAGGGCTGAGAAAAAACGCGCGGCTGAAATTGAGGCGGTGGAGGACAATGAATAGCGCGGATTTGATTTCAATGGGCGTCAAGAATCTGCTTCGCCGTAAGACGCGGACGATTCTGACCGTTCTGGGGGTTGTCATAGGAACAGCTTCCATTGTGGTCATGATGTCCCTGGGGATTGGCATGAACCGGAATTTTGAGGAGCAGCTCAAGAATATGGGCAGTCTCAACATCATAGATGTCAGCCCAAACTGGGGCTATGTGGAGCCGGGCATGCCGGCACCGGGGCCGGGCGCGGGTGAAGCGCCGAAGCTCAATGATGAGACGGTGGCTATAATCGAACAGATTCCTGGTGTGGATGCGGTGATGCCTATCATGTATCAGGGGATGCAGCTGAACGCCGGTCGTTATTTCACGTATCTCAACTTGAATGGGATTGACATGAGCAAGTCGGATTTTTTCGACTTTCAGGTAGAGCAGGGCGCTTTGCCCGATGGTTCCGGAAAATACGAGTTATTATTTGGCAGCGGCATCAAGGATTCGTTCTATGATCCGAAGTCCCGTGTCTATACGGGACCGCCGCAGGTGGAGCTGATGACGGCGCGGCTTCTGGCGCTGCCGGACAACGTGGACATCACTCAGCGTCCGAGAGGCGTCAAGGTTCAGGCTTCCGGTATTCTGGTCCAGAGCAACAACGAGCGGGACTGGACGGTTTATATGGACATCACTCAGATGACCAAGCTGAAGGAAGAGCTCGCCAAACTGTCGGGCAATAATGGCGGCGGCGGAGGAGGCGGCCGCGTCAGGCCGGATCCGAACGCGGACAAATATGGACAGCTCAAGGTCAAGGTTAATGACCTGAACAAGGTCCAGGAAGTGCAGCAGCAGATCAAGGATATGGGGCTTCAGGCCTGGAGTCTCTCGGACATCCTGGAATCCATGAAGCAGACGACGGCCGGGATTCGGGCGGTACTTGGCGGTATAGGTGCCGTGTCGCTGTTTGTAGCGGCGCTGGGGATCACGAACACCATGGTCATGTCGATTTATGAGCGGACTCGTGAGATTGGCGTCATGAAAGTGCTGGGCGCGGAGCTGCCGGTCATCAAGAAGCTGTTTTTGTTTGAGGCTGGGATGATTGGCTTCTTCGGAGGGCTTTTGGGGCTGGTGCTGAGTTATTTGATTTCCTGGCTGGTCAATTCTGTGGGGGTGAGCCTCTTCAATATTGGATGGGGCGAAACCACAGGCGGGATTTCGTTTATACCGCTTTGGCTGAGTGGCGCGGCCCTGGTGTTCGCGACTGTTGTGGGTATAGCCGCTGGTTTTTATCCGGCACTGAGGGCTATGAGGCTGAGTGCGCTGGAAGCTATACGCAATGAGTAAGGTGAAAAACGTGTGACCGGTAAGGCTGGTCACGCGTTTTTTTATATGGAAGCGTTGCCTTCAGACATTTAAATTGTGTCTGAATTGTGTGAAGCTCTGGCACCAAACCAAAAACCGTCCGCGTCCCCAAATTGAAAGTTGTCCGCGTCACCAATATTGTAGGAAATGTGGTACAATGAAACAGGGCCAGAGGGCCTGAAATCATTATTGCTGAATGGGGTGAACCATTTGAAGATAACATCCAATTTGCCGTTTGTGGCCGCAGACGGACAGGTGTATTATGCGTACGATTTAGAAGAACGGCCGTTTCAAGGCAAGACCATTTATGAGGTCATCCGGATCATGAAGGGCAAACCGCTGTTCATGGAAGAGCACCTTGAAAGGCTGAAGCAATCCGGGCTGACTTTAGGCATGTCTATGGAAGGTATCGAAGCGGCTGTCGCAGAAGACATGAAGCAAGTCGTGGCCCACTGTGAGATTGAGGACAACAACTTAAAAATTGTCGCAGGCTATCTCGAAAGCGGCGCTTTCAGCTATGTGGTCTTTCCTGTCAAGAGCTTTTATCCGCCTGAAGGTTATTACGAAAACGGCGTCAAGACAGTGCTGATGCACGTGGAGAGAGAAAATCCAAACGCCAAGGTCATTAATACTGAGCTCAGCGCTAAGGTGGACAACCTGAGGGAAACCTCGGACATCTTTGAGGGTTTGCTTGTGGACAGCGGGGGCCGCATCACTGAGGGCAGCCGCTCCAACGTCTTCTTCATTAAAGGCGACCGCCTGCTGACACCAAAATCCAGTCATGTGCTGCTGGGGATCACGCGGCAGAAGCTGCTCGCGGTCGTTCAAGAACTGGGCATTGCCTTTGAGGAAACCGAAATCAGGGCTTCAGAGGCGCACCTTTTCGACGCCTGCTTTATCACAGGCACGTCCATAGGACTTTTGCCGGTGGCGCAGATCGACGATCAGAAAATCAACTCACCTGGAAATCCGATCCTAAAAAAGCTTCAGGAGGGCTATGACCGCATTGTCCAAAACTCGCTTGAAAAAATCGACTGGGAGTGAATTCGCCTTGAATCCTGTACATGAGAGATTTCTGAAATACGTTAAAATTGATACCGCTTCTGATCACCACTCCGACACCACGCCTTCCACAAAAAAACAATTTGAGCTCGCGAAACTCCTGGAACAAGAGATGAGAGCCATGGGCCTTAAAGAGGTCAGTTTGGACAATAACGGCTATCTTATGGCTGTACTCCCGGGCAATGCGCCCAAAGCACCGGTCATTGGCCTGATTGCCCATATGGACACCAGCCCGGACTTCACGGCGACTGGGGTCAATCCACAGATCATCAAAAACTATGATGGCGGAGACATTCTTCTAAACCAAGAGCAAGCTATCATCATGTCGCCGAAGGACTTTCCGGAGCTCCTGAAATACGTGGGTCAGGACCTCATCACTACTGACGGGACCACACTTCTAGGTGCGGATGACAAAGCCGGCATTGCGGAGATCCTGAGCGCGGTGGAATTCTTCATGGCAAATCCCGATATACCGAGAGGGGACCTCAAAATAGGTTTCACACCAGACGAAGAAGTTGGCCGCGGCGCGGATCATTTTGACGTTGAAAAGTTTGCCGCTGACTTCGCTTACACCCTGGATGGCGGAGAACTCGGCGAACTGGAATATGAAAACTTCAACGCCGCCTCTGCGACGGTGAAGTTTCACGGCCGCAACATCCACCCCGGTAACGCCAAAGACAAGATGGTCAATTCACAGCATCTGGCCATGACTTTTAGCGCTCTGCTTCCGGCGGCAGAGCGGCCTGAGCACACCACAGGCTATGAAGGCTTCTTCCACCTGAATGAAATGAAGGGCGACGTTGAGCTTACCGAACTCCACTACATCATTAGGGACCACGACATGAAGAAATTTGAGGCGAGAAAAAGCCTAATGACTGAAGCGGCAAACTTCATGAACACGAGATACGGCGCCGGCACGGTCGAGCTGATCCTCAAGGACTCCTACTTCAACATGAAAGAAAAAATCCTGCCGGTGATTGAGATCGTGGAAGAAGTCAAAGGCGCCATGGAAGCGGTGGGGGTCAAGCCTCTCATCAAGGCTATCCGTGGCGGTACTGACGGCTCGCGGCTCTCGTACATGGGCCTTCCGACACCGAATATTTTCACGGGCGGTCACAATTACCACGGCCGTTTTGAGTACATTCCAATGGCCTCCATGGATAAAGCCGTTGAAGTCATAGTCGAAACGGTTCGCCGTTTCGCTGAAAAGGCGGTTTGAAAGATGGATTTAAACAGATTGACACGCACCGAAATGGTCATAGGCGCTGATGGTCTGGACATCCTTAAAAATGCCCACGTGGCTATCTTTGGCATAGGCGGCGTGGGTTCCTTTGCGGCTGAGGCGCTGGCGAGGTCCGGCGTTGGCCGCCTGACCCTCGTCGACTTCGACCGGATTGCGCTGACGAATATAAACCGCCAGCTCCATGCCCTTGACACGACCATCGGCCAATACAAGGTCGACGTCATGAAGGAACGCATCGCCCTCATCAACCCGGAGATTCAGGTGAGCGCAGTCAAGCAGCGCTATGACGCGGACACCTCTGAAGGGATTTTTGCCGATGGTTTCGATTTCGTCATCGACGCCATAGACATGGTCACGTCAAAGCTGCACCTGATCGTGACCTGCCAGGAACGCGGCATTCCGGTGGTGAGCTCCATGGGCACCGGCAACAAGCTGGACCCGACCCGGCTGGCTATGGCGGACATCTCCAAGACCTCGGTCTGCCCTTTGGCGAAAGTCATGCGCAAGGAACTGAAGGCACGCGGCGTGCAAAAACTCATGGTCGTGTACTCCACAGAATTGCCGGTAGAACCCCAAAATTTAGACCCGAATACATCAAATCCCAGAAAGGTTACACCGGGGAGTATATCTTTTGTGCCCCCTGTATCGGGCTTTTTCATGGCGTCCTACGTGGTTCGGACCTTGATCAAAAAGTAACAAAAAACCTAAAAGCCTTGATTTATCTGAGATCGGCATGTATAGTTAACATAACAAATTTGCCGATGGAGGATATTATGATTAAAAAGGTGATGACATTGCTGCTGATTGGCGGCACATTGGCGCTAGGCAGCGGCTTTGCAGACGTGGCGGAGCACTTTAAACAGCCCGTCTATAAATTAGGTTCCGTAAGCAAGGACGTCTACTGGCTGCAGCGGGCACTGAACGACGCAGGCTTCTACAAGGACCATGCGTACACATTAAACTACGGTCCGACGACCCAGCAAGCTGTGACGGCTTATCAAAAAAGTGTCGGACTGACAGCAGACGGCGTTGCAGGCACAAGTACTCTGGCTCAACTTCAGGCGGAGGACAGAATCCCTGAAGTCAAACGGGGGACCTATAAATTTGGAGATACCGCCAAAAGCGTTTACTGGATTCAATCGACGTTAATGCAGTTTGGCTATCTGGACATCGACAAGCCAACCGAGTTTTATGGCGCCATGACCGAAGAGGCAGTCAAGACCTTCCAGATGAAATTTAACATGACGGTGGATGGCAACGCGGGTGAACCTGTTCTTGCCAAGATGGCTGAGCTGGGGTACATATTGCTGACAACTACAGACGGCATAGCTTCAGCTGTATTTGAACAGACGGTCATTTCAAGGGGTGTCGGCGAGCGACGAGTGGGCGAATACGTCACCTGGAATGACATTCAGGGATCGTTGAAGCGCGGCTCTACGGTTCTGACGCTGGAGGACTTTAAGACCGGTGCAATTTTTAAAGTAAAAGTCACCTACGGCGGCGTTCATGCGGACATTGAGCCTGTGACAAAAGAAGACGCAGAAATTATCAAAAAGCTTTGGGGCGGTACCTACAACTGGTCCCGCAGAGCAATTCTGGTTCATTTCAATAACCGTATTATTGCAGCCTCTATGAATGGCATGCCCCATGCGGGCCTTGAAAATCAGCCTGAGGGCAAATACATCAACGACCGCTCTGCCGGATATGGTTACGGTTACAATTTCGACATGGTCAAGAATAACGGCGTCTCCGGACACTTTTGTCTGCACTTCAGGGACAGCAAGCTCCACAGCACCAGAACCAAGGATCCAAAACATCAAGAGATGGTAAGGGTTGCAGCGGGATTGTAAAGATGGACATAGGTCCATCTTTTCTTTTACGTCAATATCGTGTATATTCATTAAAAAAGGAGGTGGCAGCTTGGTAGATTATAGTATGTTTGATATTCTTGGCCCGGTGATGATTGGACCTTCGAGCTCCCATACCGCAGGAGCGGCCAGAATAGGAAAGATGGCGCATAAATTCGCAGGTGACGACATTAAAAGTGTGGATTTTTATCTTCATGGCTCCTTCGCTAAAACCTATCGAGGCCACGGAACGGATAAAGCCCTGCTGGCTGGTGTTCTGGGCTTTGGCGAGAGTGACGACCGGCTTAGAGAAGCCTTTGAGATCGCCGCTCAAAGGGGCGTTGCCTACAGTTTTCAGGAGAAAGATCTCGGCGATTTGATGCACCCGAATTCTGTCAAGATTGTCATCAGACGCACGGATGATTCGGAAGTGGTGCTGATTGGGTCGTCCATCGGCGGAGGAAATATAAACATTGTGCATCTCAACGGGATTGACCTCACAATCAGCGGTGAGCACCCAACTATTATTGTCAGACATAACACGAGCAAAGGCATCATTTCAGGCATGACCAACATCCTGATGGCTTGTAATCTAGATGTTCTGTACATGAGTTTTCACAAGAAAAAGAATCGTGATGACGAGGGCGTCATGGTGATTGAAGTTTCGGATGTTGTCAGTGACGAGGCATTGCGCGCAATTCGCACATTTCCGGGCATTGTCGATGTCTATCTGATATGAGAGGTGACTTATGACTTATAGATTTACAACCGGTGAAGAACTTCTGGAAATTTGCGGCGAGAAAAAGATGACTATTGCTCAGGTTATGCTGGCAAGAGAATTGGAAATGTCGAAAAGAACGGCAGAGGAAATCCGCGGACAGATGCTGGACAGTCTGGGCGTCATGAAGACGGCCATTCAAGCGGGGCTGCACGAGGGTGTCAAGTCTGTCAGCGGACTGATTGGCGGGGAGGCTTACAAACTGTCGCAGTACGCCGCGACACATGAGCCGCTGTCAGGTCGGGATATGTTTCAGGCTATGACCAATGCCATGTCTGTTATGGAGGTCAATGCCTCCATGGGGCGCATTGTGGCATCTCCTACGGCGGGATCCTGCGGCATAGTGCCCGGGGCGTTAGTCTCAACCGGTCTCAGGCAGGGTAAGACTGATGAGGAATTGGTAGAGGCGCTTTTGACAGCGTCCGCGATAGGTTTTCTGTTTTCCAGAAACGCGACGGTAGCTGGTTCTGAAGGCGGATGTCAGGCTGAGACCGGCACGGCCTCCGCTATGGCCTCTGCGGGCATTGTGGAAATGATGGGCGGCAGTCCTGCGGCCGCGTTAAGTGCGGCATCCTTTACTATCAAGAATATCCTGGGACTGGTTTGTGATCCAATCGCCGGACTGGTGGAATGTCCCTGCGCGAAGCGGAACGCGTTGGGTACGGCGAATGCCATTCTTTCGGCAGACATGGCCCTGGCGGGTTTGGAAACAGCGATTCCATTTGATGAAGTCGTGGACGCCATGTACCGAGTTGGCAAGGTTATGTCTCCGACCCTCAGAGAAACGGCCATGGGCGGACTCGCGGCAACACCAACAGGCATTAGGATCGCTGAGAGAATCTTTGGGCCGGGACATGGCCGAGGTTAATCAATCTGACCAAAGAGAATAATGGGATCTCACATAAAAGTCTCGGACCGTTGGTCTGGGGCTTTTTTTGTGGGTGTGCAAGAGGGGGTGGTGACTGATGGAACCGGGTGACTGCGTCTTTTAGCCTATCGACCCCGCCTTTTCAGGGTTGGCTTTACCTAATATGCTAATCTGAGTGCTAATCTTTTGCAAATCCATGGTGATGGAACTGGGTGTCTGACACCCAGTTCCATCATGGCAGTCGCCTCAATCCACGTTTGTTAAAAAATCATTAAGATCTTAAGAATCATTTAATCTATAGTGTTTAACTGAGTACCTTGTAAAACAAGATAGCATATGGTATGATCATGCTGTAAAGAAGAGGAGGTTAAACCTATGGAAAGAAAATTGTATCGATCGCGGGAAAATCGAATGTTGTTTGGCGTCTGTGGCGGCATTGGCGATTATATAGGCGTTGATCCCACTGTCATTCGACTTGGCATGATCCTGATCGGTTTTGCGGGTGTCGGAATTTTGTTTTATATCGCCGCAGGATTGATTATTCCGGAAGCGCCGAGACGTGAAAGCAGGGGCTACAGCGGCGGCAACACTGCCCGAGGCAGACGCGAGGAAGAAAGCTTTGATCCTGTAGCCGGGGCGAAACCCGAAGTAAAACCCGAAGTAAAACCCGAAGTAAAACCCGAAGTAAAACCCGAAGTAAAACCCGAAGTAAAACCTGAAGTAAAACCTGAAGGGCATTCAGAACCTGAAATAATCCCGGTACCTGAATCTGCCGGCAGTGAAGCGCAGGACAAAACGGATTCGGTCCTTGAGCAAAGTGAACCAACTATTAAGTCGAACGAGGAGGTCTAATCATGAAACGACTATATCGATCCAACAATGATGTCGTCATAGCCGGTGTATGCAGCGGCGTAGCTGAATATTTCAACATAGATCCCGTGATTGTGAGAATTCTGTGGGCGGTCATGGTCATCTTCGGAGGCACCGGTCTCCTGGCGTACATTATATGTGCCATTGTCATCCCAAAGCGCCCAGTGGGTGATGTCGGTTATGAATTCGTTCAAGAGGATCAAAATTATGACAGCATTGATCCTGCGTCAACGGGCGCCAGGAAAACCCATGAATTCAACAATGACAATGCCCGGCTCATCATAGGTCTCGGTTTTATTGGACTGGGCGCATTGCTGTTCTTCAGACAGATCCTGCCGTGGTTTGATTTCTCCTTTATTTTGCCGGTTGTACTCATTCTTATAGGTGGATTGATCGTCATGAAAGGCAGAGGTGATTGAGATGGACGAGCAACAACGACCTAATCCATCAGAGCAGCAAGGACAACCCAAAACGGAGTCACAGACGGGTTCTTATTCAAAAAATGGTGCGGCGCTGACCGCCGCCGAGATTGAAGAACGGGATAAAGCGCTTCGCAGAAGACGCCACAAACAGATTGCAGACGGTATAGGTGTCGGTCTTACCTTTATAGCCATAGGCGTTGTCTGGCTTTTAGTTAAGTTTGGGTATATCAACATCTCCATAATCAGCGCCCTGTTCGATCTTTGGCCGCTTGTCTTTGTTGTCATAGGCGTCAACATTATTTTCAGGAGATTTCCATACATTAGCCTCATAACTTGGGTGCTGTTCATTGCGGCAATTCTTCTTTATGGCACAATGGTGGGCAGTCGGAACCGCGATTTCGATTTCTTTGGGATGACGTTGCCGTGGACTATTGTCGAGCGCGGGGACAGAAATGCGTCGGACTGGGTTTCGGGAGTTACCAGCGGCAGCTTCGATATAGCTGATTTGGATGGCGTCGAAAAAGCCAGCGTAGATATTGCGCTGCCGGCAGGAACTTTTAAGGTCGGGGTAACAGACCAAAGCGCCATGTCCTATGTGGTGCCCGGAAAGCTATACCAGGTTGGAAGCCGCAGGAGTGACAATGCCATTGCTTATAACTTTAATCCTGAAGAAGGTCTGCGTTTTGATGACGTTCACGAAAAACTGGATTATGATCTCTATTTAAATCCTAAGGTCAAATGGGACCTTAAAATTGATGCCGGTGCTATGGACAGCGATATGAGCCTGGACAAGATCCCGGTGGAACGACTGCAGATCAACATGGGCGCCGGTGACCTTGATCTCAGCATGGGGAACCTGGTTGAACGATCAACCGTAGAAATCAATTGCGGTGCGACCTCCATCCGCCTTGTGGTACCGGAGGGGGTCGGCGTCAGCGTTGATTACAAGGGTATTGTGGGTGACCAGTCCCTTTCAAGAAATGGCTTCATCAAAGAGGATGGCATCTATTATTCCGAGGGTTACAACCAGTCCGGGGAGCAAATTGATCTGGTGATCAAATCTGCAGTGGCGGAGATTGATGTCCTATTTAATTGAACCGCTCAGAACAGTCATCTTTTAAACGCAGGGATTCAGTGAGATTGATAAACATCTAAGATTGTACTTTTCAACGGAAAAGGCCGCTTCGATCAAC
>Ga0302240_1001886_pt1 | contig 15439 bp, 9 predicted proteins | sample AAG_UR_His_MG_FD_193538 | JGI IMG/M metagenome (GOLD analysis project Ga0302240, IMG submission 193538) | Enriched activated sludge microbial communities from anaerobic digester in WTTP, New Holstein, Wisconsin, United States - AAG_UR_His | ecosystem: Engineered > Bioreactor > Anaerobic >... | reverse complement strand
TTGATTCCCTACTCCCCTGGGACCCTACAATCCAAGCAGCTTGTGCAGTGAGAAATTAAAGAAGAAATATAGGTGGCCTTCTGGCTGCCTTTTTTTATTGGGCACAGATGATTATTAACCGCTTACCCTGAATTTCTTAAAATCTAACTTCATAACTATAATTCCCTCAAAACAACTTAGAGCCAAAATAGAGCCTTCTCGGAAAGTCCGAGAAGGCTCTATCTAAGAATCAATTGTTACGGTCTCATGTCTACACTATAAAGCGTTGTTGAAGCCTTAAACTTATTCTTTGCTGCATCAGCAATATCATAGTTCTGTGTTACTTTTGGCTCAACTTTTGTATCTCCATCAGGTGTGAAGTAGAGGATAATCACTGAATTGACACCGTAAGATGAATTACCAAATGCAAATGAGCTTACAGTCTCACCTTCAATAGAGAATGAAAGTCTTGATACTGACTCGACCTCAAGAGATTCAGTGAATGTGATCTTAATTGCATCGTTTGATGTGCGCTCTACCATTAAATCATCTTTGTCGTATCTGTTTGCGTCTGTTGGATCATTTTCAGTATACTTAGCAATTGCTGGTGCATACTTGTCAACAGCTTCTTTAGTTTCAGCTAAAGCTTTTAACGCAATTGTCTCGCCATAGATATTTTTGGAGTCTTGACCAGCAATACGAAGTACTGCTTTTACGTTAGTGTCAACACCAGCCGTAGTTAATAAAGTGCCGTCATAATCGAAGTCTCTTACAGTTGTAATAGTAACAACTGTTTCATTGTCATCATTAACTGATGTGCTAATACGGCTGTATTCAAGAGCTGTAGCAGTTGTTGTTCCTTCATAAAGTTTGAGGTCGGATGCTTTGAATGTAGTTAGCTTGTCATCAAAAGTGATGACAACTTTATTTTCATCTTTGACTTCTACTTTATTTACATAAACAAAACCTTGACCAACGAGATCTACGTTGCCAGCTAAGTCAGTTGTTTTGTTGCCAGCAGCATCTGCAACTCGACCCATCTTGACAAAAACTACACCCTCATTAACCATGAGATCTGCGCCGTCATCGTCTTCAACTAAAGACTTAATGCGGATTTCAATAGCCTCACCATCGTCTACGAGTTTAATAACTGGAGTAATGTCGAGATCTTCAAGTGATACGTATTTATCTACAGTAGAATCCTTATCAGCATCTACGTATACCATATATTTAGCAAGATCAAGGACAGAGTATGCTCCCTCAGTAGCCATCTTTTCACCAAAAGTGATCTTAAGCAACTGATCTTTTTGAGCTGCCTTATACAGAACTGCTTCGAATTCCCCGAAAAGTGGAGCTGTAAGATCGTCAATCGTCAAATCTTGAGTGACTTTTACGATTTCATTTCCGGCCATATCTTCAAGATCTTGAATTGTTAATTTGAAAACACCTTCAGTATCTCCATCGAGTTGAAGAGTAATGTACTTATCATTATCATCTTCACCGATCATATCAAAGCTAACTTCATCGCCATCTTTATCGATGATCAAGAATGCATCATCGAAATCAGAGTCTTCGCTGATATCTTCAGTAAATTCAATTTCGACTTCTACATAATTTCCGACAAGATCAACATCGATATCTTTGACAGCAGGTGCAGTTCTGTCAACAGTAATCTCAACTTTTGCGACAATCTTGTTGTTCGCATTTTCCCAAAGATCTTGAACAGCATCAGCGACTACATAAACATATGCTGTACCTTCAGGAAGAAGTGTTTGATTGTCAAAGAATAATGTTAATTCATTGCCATCAATCAGATAGCCATCAGATACACCACTTGTAGTTGTATCTTTTACTGTATTAGTTGCATTTGTGTGATAGAAATACTTATACTCGTTAACATTTCCTAATGTTTCATCATCAAAGAGTCCTTCAATGTCTTCATTGAAAATGAGTGTTACTTCATTTCTGTCAGCATCTTTGTAACCAACTACAGTAGGAGCTTCTTTGTCTTCTACAACATTAATTTCAAATGTTGTTTTTACGACATTGAAACCAGCGAAATCATCCATACCGCCAACTTCAACTGTAAGTTTGCCTTCATCAAGTTTCGAATAAAGTTCAACATTGATTTCGGTATTGTTCTTAAGAAGTTTTGCTTCTTTAACAATGTAATCTCCGCCATCAACTTCGAAGTAATCAACATCAACATATGCGCCAACATTATCAGAATCTTCACTCTTAATCGGTTCGCTGAAAGTAACTTTGATAGTGTCATTTCCAATAACTTCAGCTTTCAAAGCTTTTGGAATAGTCACGTCATTGAATTCGAAAATTTCGCTGACAAATTCATCAATGAACATTTCTTCATCATCAGCTGCTTCTACGCCATCGATTTCGAGAATAGCTTCTGTCTGTTGATCTAAAACGCCACCAACAGCGCCTTCTTTATCAAAGAGAGAAATGATGACTGTCTTGTCGTCAGCTTGAAGATCAAATGATACTCTTGCCCATTCAGCAGAGGAGAAAAGATCATCGCCATCTTCATCAGTCAATACATAGTTGCCGTCATCCGTAGCAGTGTCAGAATCAACAGCCATATTAAACTTAACTTCGATTTGTGTAAGGTTCAACGCCTTAACAGAAGTTACTTTCAAAACTTCCTCTTCCATGTAGCCAAGAACGATACCAAGTTTGCCAGCACCGGACTTAACTTCAGTGTTAAGAGTTGTAATCATCATAGTGAAGAGATCACCACGAAGGATAGGGCTTGTAGCAGCAGTGTCTACGCCAGCAAAGAGGCCTTTAGCTGTTGCGAACTCAACTGCGTTTGCCCAGTTGAAGTCGACGTCAGCTTCGTAGCCGAGTGCTTTAAGCATAAATACAGCAGCTTCTTGAGCAGTTACATTGCCTGCTGGGTTGAACATGTTAGCGCCAACGCCTGCAGTCCACTCGTTCATTTCAGCGTAAGCAATCCATGGAACTGCCCAACCGAAACCTTCGAGGTCAGTGAAAGTTGATGGAAGTGCGAAAGCTTGAGCTTCTGCGCCTTTACCCATCATTCTAGCTAATACTACCATCATTTCTGCGCGGTTCAGGTTTTGATCTTCATTGAGGTTACCGTTTTCGTCCCCTGCAATGATGCCGTATCCCTTGAGCATTGTGCCAGCTGTTGAATCAGCCGCAAAGCCCATTGGGATCATCCCAAGCACTAATACGAGTGCCAGGACGAGAGAAAGTACTCTCTTCATCTGCAAATTCCTCCCTTTTAATGAGTGTGTGAAGGGTATTGTACTGCGTCTTCAGCCTTACCCTTCTCAGAGGCTGTCGACTAGGTCATCTGGTGCAGAGTTCATAATGAAACTCCACCTTCTGCAACAGATTATACCATTTGGAAGGAAGTGGAGCAACCAACCAAACGTTTTGTAATACAACTGTAAAATGAGCAATTACAATGCTCTACACGTTTAATTATACCCCAGTTTCAGGGAAACGCCCGTTACAGTTATATTACATATTGCAAAACGGCGAAAGCCGCTAATGCCAATGGGTGTAGAGACAGGTGTAAAATTCGTGTAACAATTATTTGTGTGGATTTTGTGGATAACCTACAAAAGCCATATAAATTTATTTGTGTATTCTGTGTATAATGTGGATTATTGTGTTTTCAACCATTCCAGGCTTTTTACGAGAGGCTCGTCGGCCACAACTTGATTATAGCGTTCGAATATCGCTCTATCAATAGATTTTTTTACAGTCTCATCCAACAGTCCGTCCACCTGAGTGTTGATCTTCTGCTCATAACCGCTCAAGGCCAGCTGTGTTTCACTGTCAAACACCCCGCTGAGCTGCAGGTCATAGCCCAAAATATTCAGCCTTTGCTGCAGAGCCAGTGCTGACACAGAAGTTTCTCCGGTTTTCAAAGGACCGGTGTAATAAAACGGCGCCAGCGCTTTAAAAGGCGAAAGATCTGAACCTTTATCTATGACTTCCACATCCGGCGCAATGCCGACGCCCTGGATCTTCAGGCCATTCGGACCGTAGTATTCCGCTATGGTCAGTTTGACGCCATCCCCTGTCGATAGCCGTCTGACTTCCTGAACCAGTCCTTTTCCATAACTGGTCTCACCAAAGACCTTAATATTTTCTCTTCCTATTAAGGCCGCTGTCAAAACTTCTGAAGCACTGGCAGATTTTCCGTCAATTAAAACCGCTATATCACCTTCAAACCCAGCGCGTTTAGCGTATTCGGTATCATCCGCTTCACGCCTGTAATCCACGGTTACAATTTTTGAACCCAGCGGAAGCAAAGTATCCGCTATATCTACAGCAGCATCCAGATAGCCGCCCGGGTTCCCTCTTAAATCCACAACAAGCTTTTTAATACCCCGGTTCTTGAAACCGGAAACCGCTTGCCTGAATTTGTCTTGAACACCTAAGCCAAAGTCCTCCAGCTTGATGTAGCCTATAGAACCTTCAACCACTTTTGAAGTGACACTTTCTATTGTGATTTTATCACGTGTCAGCATAAAGGTCAGTTCACTGGTCTTGCCAGGCCTTTGAATGCCCAGCTTGACCTGAGTGCCTGCCGGGCCTTTGATTTTCGCGACAACCACTTCAAGGGACTGGCCATGAATGCCCTCGTCGTCTACCGAAACAATTAGATCATCTGCCAGAATGCCCGCCTTTTCAGCAGGCGATCCCGGGATCACTTTATGAACGCGTATGTAAGGCCGGGCTTCAATCAGGTACATGCCGACGCCTTCAAAGCTGTTGTTGAGACTCTGAAAGAGTTCGGTCATTTCATCTTTGGTCAGGTAAGTACTGTAGGGATCCAGGGTCTCCAGCATGCCCTTCAGCATGCCTTCGGTCAGTTGGGCATCATTAACTTCAAGGTAATAGTTCTCCTTGACATAGCCGCGCATCCACTCCAGCAGCTCAGTATCCATAGTTACCTCTGCTTCTGCCGCGAATCCGCCAGGAATTACCAAGGTTAACATAAGTAAGCACAGCGTCAGAATGCGATAAATCCCTTTCATGTCCATGACCTCCTCATACAGTCCGTCTTTTTCATTATAGCCCTTAATACAAGTCCGCGCAAACGTTTCAGAGGAATTTAATACTTTGTTCGATAAAAAGTCTGGAACGTAAAAACGGGCCGAAGCAATTGCTCCGACCCGCTCATGACAATATTTTGATTCAATTCAATATTAAACGTCGTGTCCCAGTTTACCCAAAATAATCTTCTCTGGGGTCACCGGCAGTTTTCTGATCCGAACACCTGTCGCGTTGAAGATCGCGTCTGCAATTGCCGGGCTCGGCGTATTGATGCAGACCTCGCCTACGGACTTGCCGCCGAATGGTCCAGACGGCTCGTAGCTTTCGACAAAGTCTACGGTGATCTTAGGCACATCGCTGCGGGTCGGGATCTTGTACTCCAGGAGGGAGTTGGTTTTCAGCTTGCCGTCAATAAACTTCACGTCCTCAAAGACTGCCATGCCAATACCCTGGACGAGGCCGCCCTCCATCTGGATTAACGCCAGCTTAGGGTTGAGGATAGCGCCGCCATCGACTGAAGCCACGTAGTTGATGATGTCAAACTCACCGGTGTCCATATCCACTTCGACTTCCGCAAAGCCTGCAAGGAACGGCGGTGGGGATTTCTCCGTGACGTGGGAGCCGTGACCGACCAGCTGCTTCTGATTCTTCACATACAGGAGCTTCATAGCCAGATCCGCAAGGTTGATGGACTTTTCGCCGCAGAAGACCCGCTCACCGTCATATTCACACTGCTCAGGGGCTTCTTCAATCATTGCCGCGCCTTCATTCAGAATCTGGGATCTGATATCCTCAGCGGCGTTAATGACCGCAGTACCTGTGATATAAGTTGTACTGGACGCATAAGCGCCAACGTCAAACGGCGTCACGTCTGTATCCGAGGAGTGGACGCTGATCTTTTCAAGAGGCACACTGAGAACCTCAGCGGCGATCTGAGCCAATACTGTATCTGAACCCGTGCCCAGATCCGTAGCGCCCATCATGAGGTTGAAGCTGCCGTCTTCGTTGAGCTTGATGATAGCCGCGCCCATGTCGATGCTCGGAATGCCGGAGCCCTGCATGGATAGTGCCATGCCCACACCTCTGACCTTATTGCCGTTGACCTGAGGCTTGCCATATTTCTCCTCCCACCCAATAAGCTTTTTGCCATGCTCAATACAGGTGGACATTTTGTTGTTTTCAATGAGTTTGAGCGGCTTCTTGATGCCGTCTGAGCCAAAGGCTCTATAGACCAGATGAGTTTCCCCTTCAGCCGTATGGTTGAGTTCACGAATCCGGCATGGGTCCATAGCCATTTGATGCGCTAACTCGTTGATGGCAGACTCGATCGCGAAGACACCCTGTGTGGTGCCGTAGCCGCGGAGTGCACCGCCCGGCGTACGGTTGGTGTAGACCACGTTGCCCTCGAAGTCGAAGGCTTCCATTTTGTTGTACATGGAAAGAACTTTGAGGCAAGCAGCGCTGAAAACCGTGCGTGCGTGTTCGCCATAAGCGCCGGTATCCGAAATGCCGTTGACTTTGATGGCGCGAATGATGCCTGCATCATCGGCTCCTACCTTATAAGTAAAGACCATTGGATGGCGGGTGTAAGTGGATTCAAAAGCTTCTTTGCGGGTGTAGGTCAGCATGGAAGGACGGCCGGTTTTCAGGGTAACAAAAGCCGTGTAGAACTCCGTATGAAGGGCTTGCTTACCGCCGAAGCCGCCGCCTATGCGAGGCTTGATCACGCGGATCTTGGACACCGGGAGGTCAAGGGCATGGGCCAAAATGCGTCGTGCGTGGAACGGCACCTGAGTGGACGTCGTGACCACCAAGCGGTCATTGTGATCCAGGTGAGCGTTGGAACGGTGGGTCTCCATCATGACGTGGGCCTGGGCTTGTGTGTAATACTTGTGCTCGACCACATGGGTACACTTGCTGAAAGCTTCCTCGAGGTTGCCATAAGCAAGCACATAGGTCGCTGCGATATTGTTTTCTACGTCAGCACCTGAAGGGATATTCTCAATGACACCTTCCGGATGAATGATGGAAGGATGACCAATAGCCTTCTCAGCGTCTATTACCGGCTCAAAGACTTCATACTCCACTTTGATCAGCTTCATGGCCTCATCGGCAATGCGCTCCGTCTCAGCGGCAATGATGGCGACTTCGTCACCAACATAACGGACATATTCGTCCAGCATGCGCTTGTCATAGTTGGACGGCTCAGGGAAGTTCTGGCCGGCGCGGGTGTATTGGGTCTTCGGTACATCGTGGTGGGTGTAGACGGCAACGACGCCTTCCAGCGCCAACGCCTCGGAAGTGTCAATGCTTACGATCCGCGCAAACGGGTGTGGGCTGCGGAGCAGTTTAACTGTTAAGTAACTCTTGGTGTCGTAGAGGTCTTCCGTGTAAGCCGGCGCGCCCATTGCGAGGCGGATGCCGTCCTTCTTGTCATAGGATTTACCGATCACCTTCATACACTATACCTCCAAATATTGGCGAATGCCGCGGAGCTGGCCTTCGTAGCCTGTGCAGCGGCAGAGATTGCCGTTGAGATAGTTTTTGATCTGGTCGTCTGTGGCACTACTGCCGAGCTCTTTTTTCATACCGAGGATGGAGAGAACGAGACCCGGGCTGCAGAATCCGCATTGCTCGACGCCTTCACCGACGAGGGCTGAGGCGACTTTTTTGGCTTCTTCGCCGGCGCCTTCTATGGTGGTGACCTCGTGACCATCGGCACGGGCACTTAAGTAAGAGCAGGACAGAACGGGCTTGCCTTCCACCAGAACGGTGCAGAGGCCGCAGGAGCCGGTGTCGCAGCCGCGCTTGACGCTCTTGAAGCCGAGGCTGCGGAGGGTTTCGAGAAGAAAATCATCCGGGCTGATTTCAGCGGTACGTTTCTTGCCGTTGACAGTCAAAGTTATGTTCATAAGAACTGATCCTCCTTAGGCCTATAGCAGTTTGAGCAGCACGCGCTCGATCAGCGCTGGGGCGACGGCTTTGCGGTACTCTCCGGACGCGCGGAGGTTGGTGGCGAAATCGAGTTCATCGGCTGCCATCTTGGCGGCGGTTTTGGCGGTCTCAGGGGTAAGGCCATTTTCGTTCAGGTAGGCCATGGCCCCTACGGCAAGCTTAGCCACGCGCGGACGGATGCCCACGGAGATGCGGTATTTGCCATCACAGACCGAAGCAGCGGCGTTCAGGACGGCGAAGTCGCCCTTGGAGCGGCGGATGGAGTCGAAGGCCGCCTTCGTGGTTTCCGGATTCTTGATGACGATTTTTTCAAGGATATCAAAGCGGCGCTTGCGCTTCGCGAGGAATTCGTCAAAGGCCATGCGGCGGTCGCCGTACATGACGAGCTCTGCGTCGAGAGCGAGGAGGGCCGTGTTCGGGTCGGAGAACGCATACTTGCTGTAGGCGGTCGCGCCCAGGGTCGCGAGGTTGCGGAACTGGACACCAACGATATACTTCATAGCGTCGCTCCACATGCCGGAGAAGCAGTTCTTTAGGTAAGGATCCGTTTCAATGCTGTGGAAGGTCGCCATAGCGCCAATTTCCACGGCATTCTCGATAGGTTTTATGTAGTCGAGGCCGAGGTCAACAAGGTCCACTGCAAGGTCAATCGTTTTGTCGCCTAGCTTCAGCATCAGCATGCCACCGCCGAGGACCTGAGACTTCTTGTTGGATTTCAGAAGTGTCATGGCCTCGTCCATGGTTTGGGGACGGGCGTATTCGCGAATCGTGAGCATGAACAAATCCTCCTCTAAATGAAGTTGCGTGGGAATAAATTTATCAACTGCAATGATGTAAGTGAAACGGTTTAGAAGCGAGCGGTGCTAGGCGCGTGGGACTTTGGCGACATGAGCATACATCGAGGTATGTGAGTGAGCACAATTTACGCAGCAACGCCGCAGCGTGTCGCTTATAAGCCGTTTCTTTGAATCCTTCGCCGGACGGACTGGTGAATCCCAGCTCCGTCCGCGAGTGCGTCATGGGGGGCATGACATCATTCTTTTGAGCGGCTTTTTAGTTGGCAGCGCTCGGCTTAGCGCCTGCAACCTGTCCGGCCGGCGAAAGATTCAAAAATAAAAGTCAGCACAAGGTATATATACCCTGGGCTGACTTGTTTAAGACCTAAAGATTCTCAAGCACGATCCAGCAATGCTATTGAAGTTGAATGTTTTTCGGTGAACATGGCGTTTCCCCGAACTACGGGATTATTATACGTCCGTGACTACAAATTGTCAATACAATTGAAGGCCTATAGGGGATGCTTCTTCAGATTTCATTGTGAAAAAGACACAAAAGCGTCGAGGACCATTGCCAGAATTGACTGAAAAGTCAGGGGTTTAAGGGACGTGCCGTTGGGTGACCATCGGCCCAAACGCCCTAAAACTTAAACGTCAGCTGATCCACCTCATGGACACTGTCAATCACTATGTCCTCCAGCACGCAGGGGACGCCAAGCAGGGCGGTGACGGCAGCTTCGAGCTCGTGGCCGGACTCCAGGTAGAAGACCCGGCGGCTGTACTCGACGAGCTTTGTATTCTGGCGGTTGTTCAGGATGGTTTTTTCAAGGGCGGTCAGCGTCCCGCGGGCGGTGATTTCAACGGTGCTGCCGTGGATAAAGGCCTGGAGGTCCCGAGGACCTTTGCCGCTGCGTTCCTTGATCAGCGCGGAGATCTCGCCGCGCAGGGATTTTTCCAGAGCCTGCTTCTGCTCCAGATCCACCAGCTGATTGGCGATCAGCGTTGTGCGCACCGAAGCCTTCAGCACCTGCTCTGCCAGAGCTTCGAGCTGTGTCACAAGCACCGCGGTGTCCACCGGCTTCACGTGGTATTTGACAATGCCCAGGTCTACCGCTTCCAATATAGTGTCGGTGTCCGACAGGGCGCTCAGGATGATGACCGGCGTCCTGTAGCCCTTCTCCCGCAGCGCCCGCACCATCTCAAGGCCCGTCATGCCCGGCATGCGCAGGTCCGTCAGGATAATGTCCGGCAGCTGCTCCTCAAAGCGCTTCAGACCGTCCTGCCCGTTCTCTCCGGTGATCAGTTTGCCGACCCGGCGCTTCAGAAATTTCGAAAACTCCTCCCGGGTATCCGATTCGTCTTCCACGTAAAGAAGCCGGATGTGGGAAAGCAGGGATGGGGTGCTTTGCGTCATGGGGTCTCACTCCTTAAGGGCTCAAGATGGGGCTCAGCCGATGGTCGCGCCGCAGTCTCCCCAGCGGTGTCATTGTCCACTTTTTCCGCGGTCGTTTGGACCAATGCCTTGGCCGGGATCCGGATGGCAAAGCTGGCGCCGGACGAATTGCTCTCCTGCAGAACCAGCTGGCCGCCAAACTGATTTTCAATAATGGATTTTGCGATATACAGGCCCAGTCCGGTGCCTTTGCCGCCGGTCTTGGTGGTGAAGTAGACGTCAAAAATGTCGTCCTTTAAATCTTCCGGCACGCCAGGGCCTGAGTCGCGGACTATGATCTCGCAGCAGGCATCCGGTGTCGGCAGGTTCGGGGCGCTGAGTTCGAGAGCGATGACCGCGGCCCCTTGGCCGCCGATACAGCCGCAATCCTCAGGGGCGGTGAGCTCTATGTCGATAAATCTTTGATCCACAGGGATGCCGGCCATAGCCATGGCATCTATGGCATTGGTGACCAGATTGAAGAGTACCTGGGAAAAGCCCTGTCTGGAACCCGCCAGTTCGAAGGCGGCGCGGGCGTGAATGCTGGCCTTCACCTTATTGAAGCGCAGATTTTCTTCAAGCAGATCCAGAACGGTTTCAATTTCTTCCTGAGGTGAGAAGACTACCGGCGTGCTGTCCGGTTTTAAGAAGTCCCTGAAGTCGTCTATGGTCTCCGACATTTTCTTGATGAGACGCTTGGATTTCTCAATGGCTTTGGTAAGCTCATCCGGCTGGAGATCCCCGTAATGAAAGCCGTCCTCCAGGTTGCTGAGGATCAGGGACAGGTTGTTCAGAGGCTGGCGCCACTGATGGGCAATGTTGGCCACCATTTCGCCGGTGGCGGCAAGTCTGCCCTGGTGGGCAATGAGGGCCTCTTTCTGCCGGTTCTCGTCCAGTTCTTTTTTAAAGAGCCGCTCGAGCTCGAGATTGATCTGCTCCAGTTTGAGGCTGAGGCGCTCTCTGCCGGGGATGTCCAGGACTTCCAGTGAATCCAGAGGTTTGATGGATTCTGCGCCTGCGGTGTCCGGACCAATTTCCGCGGCAATGTCGTCGACTATGGCGCGGAAACGGGCTTCGCTGCGGCGGACGGCCTCTTCTTCAAAGAGGTCCCAGGTGATGTCCTCGATCATGGCCAGATTGACCATTTCATCTGTTTCAGGGTCCTTGATCCGGGTCATGAAGACCCGTGCGTGGAGGAGACTGCCGTCCTTGCGGACGTAAGTGCGTTCGATCTCGATTTCGTTCTGACGACCATCGGCAAGGGCTGAAAGCTCTTCTGAGCCCTGGTCCCTGGAGTTTGGATCCACCAGATCCAGAATGTTCATGCCAATCAGCTCTTCCAGGGGGTAGCCAATCTGTCGGGCCCAGGTGCCGTTGGCCTGCAGGATTTTGCCGTTCACGTCCGCCATAGTAATGGCCAGGACGGCGTTGTCAAAGATGGACTGGTGGCGTTCGTAGGAGCGGGACAGCGTCGCCTCTGCCTTGAGGCGCTCGGCGATCTCGTCATTCAGCTCCCGGTTTCGCACGAAGAGAAACAGCACCATCAGCACCACCAAAAGAATGACAAAGCTGATGATTTGCCCCTGACGCTTTTCAGTATCCGCCAGCCGTTTAGCCTCCATAATGGCTTCATAGTCGAAAATAATGGATTCAATGGGGTAGGTCTCCTCCATGAAGCCCAGTTCTTTGAGGGTCTGCTGCATATGATCCCAGCGCAGGGGATTCAGGTTGCCCACTTCGACCACGGGGTACAGCATGAGATCCTGTACCACCCCTGCCTGAAAGCGGTTATACCCGGTGTGCTCGGCTACGTTCATATCCTGACGCGGCAGCGCCTGACCTATGGCAACGGAAGTTTCAACTGCATGTTTCAGAGCATATTCCCAGCCTTTGATGGTCGCTCTCCGAAAGCGCTCCACCAGCTCCGGATTCTCAACCACCAGTCGGGTGGAAGTAAACAGGGAATCCCCGTAGAAATCAATGCCATAGTCGATGGGACGGATCACGCGAACATCGATCCCTTCCCTGGCGGCGTAGTAGCCCATGGTGCCCAGGTAGCTGGGGATCACGTCAAACCGGCCAATCAGGAGGTCTTCAAAGGCTATGGTCATGGAAGCGCTTCGCAGTTTGGCGTCATCCGGCACAATGCCCCGGGAGATCATCATGGCCTGGAGCTCCAGGTCCAGGGTGTCGTCGAGTCTGCGGGCGACATTCAGGGTGTTGAAATCCTCGATCCCCTCGAAGGGGGTGTCGGCCAGCATATAAAATTCTGTCGGGCTCTTCTGGAAAAAGGAGGCGACTATCTTAAGCTGATTATTGCCCATGTCCAGCAGAATATCCGAGGTGCCTATGCCAAAGTCCGCGCGGCTGCTGATGACCTCTTCCGTAGGGCGCAGCACCTGTCTGCGCTCGTCAAAGCCGTGGCGGATCTCGACCTCCAGGCCTTCTTCTTTGTAATAGCCCTGCCAGAGGGCCTGATAGTAGCCCGAAAACTGGAACTGAGGGTCCCATCTGAGCTGAAGGACGACCTTGTCCAGTTTGTCTTCGTTCTCTGCATAGACAGGCGTGGCTGAAGGGATCAGGAGGACGGAGAAGAACAGGAACAGGATGAGGTATTTTACAGGTCTGAACACGGATAACCGCCTCCTTTCGCAAATTTTCGACAGTTGCATGGATCTCTAGGATTTATTATATCTGAAATTGGGGGAATGCTCAAAAAAAGAAAAAGCCCCTTCAGGCTTTATTTTGTCATGGCGAGATCTGGTACGCTGTCTATTTCAAGATTCTCGGTCTTAAGTTCCTACAGCGAAAGCCCAAAGGCCCCGACGCCAATCATGAGGATCAGATTGAGAATAGCAAAGACCGCAAACGACGCTATCAGGAAACTTTCCTCAATTTCTGCGAGGTGTGAGATCCTATTTCTGAGGCGGAAGCCTTTATTGGAAGCTGCCACAGGGCGTTCGGCTTCACTCGCTTTCTCACTTGCCTGATCCAGGTCAATGACGGAAAGGGGCTTTTGGCCGCTCAGCAGCAGGCTTTCACTTCGCCCTTCCTCAGGCTTTTGTGAGCGCTTAATCTCGTGGAGGATCTCCCAAATTGTGAGCAACGCAAAAACCACTGTCCAGACCGCAAAAAACAGTGCCGTATGTCTAAATTCCAAAAAAGTCAATAATTCAATGGCTAATGCGGAAAGGATGGACATGTACAGAGACAGTCCTCTTCTTGGACGCGCAGTTTCCTGCTGCATGGGCGGATCACCTCATTGGGCTGATGGATTGGGCGGCGTTCTGGGCTAGTGGTGTGGGTGAGGGTGAGGGTGATAAGTGCTTTTAGCCGTTGGTCGGCTGCTTTCCACATTGCAGATTACAGGGTGCGAGTTATGTTAATCTCTTCTCATTTCCTTAATATGATACCTTATTTACCAGTGATTGGAAAGTTAAATTTCGATTTTGTTCACGAAATTTTAGAAAATTAAGGAATGCGGAAGGTGTGATCTGAGTGGACGTTGGGGTCGACAGGCCAAAAGCCGCTGGCACCGCCTTCTACATTCTTGTGTTACAAAAACATGACAGTCCGCGTCCCCAACCTGAACTTGGGGACGCGGACTGTAATATTCGGACTGTCATATTGTTGAAATTATACTAGACCCCGCTGAACCATCTGGGTCACGACAAAAGTCGCTACATGTTCCGCGTAGGTGCCGGTGGAGAAACCGGCATCATAGCCAATTTCCTTGGCCAGCTCGTGGCTGATCCTCGGACCGCCGGCAACGACCACCAGCTTGTCTCTGAGACCTTCCGCCTCGATGAGCTCGATCAGGTTGGACAGGTTCGGGATGTGAACATCCTTCTGTGTGACGACCTGGGAGACGATCACGGCGTCTGCGTTCAGTTCGATGGCTTTTGCCAAGAATTCCTCGTTTGGCACCTGGGAACCCAGGTTGTAGGCTTCAATGCCTTCGTAGCGCTCGAGGCCGTAGTGACCATCGTAGCCTTTCATGTTCATGATGGCGTCGATGCCGACCGTATGGGCATCCGTGCCGGTGCAGGCGCCTACAATGACGACCGGGCGCTTGATGTTTTCCCTGATGTAATCCTCGACGCCATACTTGTCCATGACCTCGACGTCGACTTTTGGCACTTCGATCTTGGTGAAGTCGACAGTGTGGGTGCCCTTGCCGTAGCAGACGAAGAAGGTATAGCCCACGCCAAGGTCTTCGTAGTGGCTGATCTGAGGCTCGTCGATGCCCATCTTGAGGAGATAGAGCCGGGCGGCTTCGCGGGCTTCATCGGAATACGGCACCGGGAGCGTGAAGCTGAACTGCATCATGCCGTCGTTGAGGGTATCGCCATAAGGCTTGATTTTGGTGAGGTCAATGGCGGAATGTGCTGTGGAGGATGTGGTTGTACGACCATCGGCAGACATTATTATTCACCCTCCTTTCCAAGCATGAGTTCAATAAATGGATTGAAGTACAGGGCATCTTTGACGACGACGCCGTCCAGGCCTTTGCCGCCGTTCATAGGGCGCTTGACGCCGGCGAACTTGCCCTTTTCAATGGTGGACATGATGCCTTCCTGCTCAATGTCCTTGAGCATGGCCGCCGCGTCCGCGAGCACCGCCTGAGCGCGGGTCTGGATCATGCCGCCTTCTTTGAACTCGATTTCGTCGCTGATGCTGCGCATGTTGTTGAAGATGTAGCGGGCGTTCTCAATGGAAAGGGCGCGGTCCTGGAGCAGCGGCGTGTGGATGGCTTCGGTCAGCATGCCAAGGAGCTGAATGCCCTGGTTGGTCATGATGGAAACCATGTTGAAGAGCGCGTCCTGGACGTGGCCTTTGAAGATGTTGCCGTTCATGAATTTGGTCGGCGGCATGTACTTCAGAGGCGCTTTGGGGAAGATATCCCGAGCCATCTGGGCCTGGGACAATTCGAGGAGGAAGCCGTCTTTGAGGTTTGGATTCATCTCAAAGGCGTGGCCGAGGCCCATTTGCTCTTCCGGCAGTCCTGCGCGGAGGGCGAATTGCTCGTTGATGAACTGGCTGGCCAGGACGGTGTGTGCCTCTTCGACAGCATCGGCTGTAGTCAGGTAGTTGTCCTCACCGGTGTTGATGATAATGCCGGCAAAGCCGTTGATGATCCTGGAGAAGTACTGGTCGACCAGGGTGCGCTGCATGTTGATGTCGCGGAACAGGATGCCGTAGAGGGCGTCGTTGAGCATGACGTCCAGGCGCTCGAGGGCGC
>Ga0302240_1001885_pt1 | contig 15442 bp, 9 predicted proteins | sample AAG_UR_His_MG_FD_193538 | JGI IMG/M metagenome (GOLD analysis project Ga0302240, IMG submission 193538) | Enriched activated sludge microbial communities from anaerobic digester in WTTP, New Holstein, Wisconsin, United States - AAG_UR_His | ecosystem: Engineered > Bioreactor > Anaerobic >... | reverse complement strand
CCTGCCTTAAGTCCTCCCCCTGCTCCTTTGAAAGGTGTAATTGCTGCTGTTCAGCCAAATATTCCTTCTCTTTATGATGGAACGTCTTATATATTTAACGCGGCAGGTATATATAATTATTTCGGGAAGTCTGGAACTATTACTGTTCATGGTCTGCCTCTATTATCAGGTTTTTCTCCTTCTTCCGGAGATGAGGGAGAAGAGATAACAATAACTGGAAGTAATTTTTCTGAAGTTCCTTCCAGCAATACCGTAAGTTTTAACTTTATAAGTCTTAAGGCAGTTCCATAAGTGAGAACACCTGCCTGACTCAGAGAAGCAGTATTACTTTACAAGACTACCCTATTTCCCTGACTTTTTTACCCACCCGGCAATATCTTCAATAACATATTCCGCCACATGTCCCGGCATCTTATATTCTTTCGGGACACTTTTTCCTTCACCCTGAATAAAGAGATGATTGAGTTCCGGGTAAGATTTGAATTCAGTATTTTTCCGATCTGCAAGACTTTCTTTCCATATTCCGAAATCTTCCATAGTAACCTGATAGTCTCTTTCTCCCTGGATTATCAAAACAGGATGAGGAAGGGTCTTCATAACTTCTGCCGGCTTATAATCCCGCAGATCCAGCCAGTATGCAGCGGGCACTCCCATGAGAAGCTCTTCTTCGGGCGTATCAGGAGAAAGGGCAGGGTCTTTTATTTTAGCCACCCCTTCCCTGATTTTTTTCAGTTCTTTTTCTTCTGTTTCAGATATTTCTCCGTCAAGAGAAAAGATATATTCCATCTGATCCAGGAATATATCTTCCAGAGGCCTTGCTGTAGCTCCTCCCATAATAATAAAACCTGCAATTTCAGAATCTCCTTTACCAATCCGGGGTATAAGCATTCCTCCCAGGCTGTGGCCAAGAACAAAAATCCTGTTCTTATCAATTTTATCCATATCTCTCAGAATAGCCACAGAGGCAAGAGCATCATCTACTGTTTCTTCTTTAACGGTTATAGCTTTTTTTTCAGCTACCATTTTCAGCCTATGTTCTTTTGTCCGTTTTTCATACCTGAGAACTGCTATACCTCTTGAAGCAAGTCCCCAGGCCAGGTCCTTAAATGGTTTACTCGGGCCTAGCGTTTCGTCACGATCTTGGGGGCCTGAACCGTGGACAAGGACAACTAAAGGAAAAGGTCCGTCTCCCGCGGGCAATGTTAAAGTTCCCGGAAGAGGCCAGTCTTTACTTCCCACAGTTATCTCTTTTTCTGTAAACTTTCCGGGATCTGCATATGAAGGCGGCTCGTATGATGAAATCTGTGCCGTCGGAAAAAATATGCCGGCAACGCTATCCATTTTTTCACTTCTTGTTCCGGCCTGTTCTTTAAATCCTCCCGCTTCTTTAATAACAGCCTCCCAGGCTTCCTTCAGCTTTGCCGGAGGAAGAGCTTTCTCCATAGCAATATCGAAATCTTTTACAGCATCTTCATACTTTCCCTCTGCCAGCAGGTTGACAAACTCTTTTGCCGCCTCTGCATTATCTTTGCTGCCTGTCTCTTCAGGCTTAACAGTTTTTTCCGGAATTAGTTCGGAAGTTACTGCCTTTTCTTTACAGAAAATCAAAGGCAGAATTAAAATTATTAATAAGATAGATATAATAACAGAAAGTTTTTTCATATTCTTTACCACCTCTTAATTTTTGACTTTTTTTATTCTTAAAGGTTTTGGCTATATAACTGGTATTCTTCTTTTCTATACGGGTAAAATCTATATCATTTATAAAGTCAGAATCTACAACCTCCTTTCAGGAAATCCCTTACTATCTCCGGTCTGCTGAACAATTCCTTCAATGTTTTATCATACAGATGATATTTCATAGTTATATAATACCATATTTTAGTGCCGGAAAGAAGTTACTGATTATGTTTTATCATGTAAATTTCCTTATTAGAGGAGAAATCCTGTATCTGTTAAAATACCAATAATAACAACTGTATAGGAGAGTAAATACCAGTCACGCATCACGAATTATCCGTCACCACTCACTTCTCACCTTTCACTTCTCACTTACTCAAAACGTGTGTTAAAGTTAACAAAATATTAACAATTAAGGGGTTACATTTTAAAAATATTGTTATATAATATAATTGAGTTAAATTGAAAAGCGGTATATTGATACTTTTTATTGTGAATTTTAAAATTTAAAATATAAATATAAAAAATGACTGGGTGTAGCGCCTTAAGCGTTACACAGTTGGAGGTGATTGACTTCAATGAAGATGATTGGTAATTTGAATACAGGAGGATGGCCAAAAGAGACAGGTGGAATTAAAAAGAATTTTCCTCAACCACCAGGTATACCTTCAGAACCTCTTATATTTCCAGGACCTGAAGAGACCTTTATACCTTCAGGAACTCCCTTTAAGGATCTTCCCTTTACAGAAATTCCTGATATGCCGGCGATCCTTGGTCAGGATTTAACAGATCTTGGTAAGGTATGCCAGACATATAGACCTGCTATAGAAAAAAATCATACTTCAGCAGTAAGCAGTGGTATGGGAGGAACAGGTGCTATTGGATGGGTCATTATGGATGGCGGAGTGGCTAAAGAAGTTGTTCTGGATGCAGGTCAACAGATAAGGCCGGCAGGAATTGAGACACTCCTCGGAAAATACGGGGAGATAACTGATAGAAATCATGCACTCTCTATAGTACAGACAGGAACTGGCCCTCTGGGCTCCCTGGCCATTCAGGGTATGCCATGGGAGTAGTACAGAGCAAGTAGAGAAGTATTACATCAGGAAATATTAGTAGATTAATCAGTGAGACGGGAACCGAAAGGTTTCCGTCTCACGTCTTTTACCAGTCTTCATCTGTAAAATAGCTTACCGGTATTTCAGATTCAGATATAAAACGTGCAGGTAAATCTATCTTTTTTCCATTGTGATCTATTTTACACTCTTCCATAATCTTATAGAAATCTGCCTCATAAAAAAGACAATCTCCGTGAGCAGAAAATAACATATGAATATTATAATCCAGGGCATATATAATATTTTGTAGATTTTCTATAGATTGAAGCTTTTCTTTTAGAGGAACAAGGGTATTACAGTCTCTTATATCACCAATATTCCAGTCTCCTGTAATCATAGCTCCACGGAATATTATCATTATATCACTTGGAGAGTGTTTGGGTGCATGAATTAAAAAAATTGGTTCACCTCCTATATCTCCCTGCCATAAGATATCGTCAAATATATCATCAAAAAGTTTATATTCACCTTTACTGTTTCTGGAATTTTTTAAAAAAAACTGTATATAGGGATCTTTTAAAAAGGAACTGTGCACAACGAACTGTGTTATAGGAAATTCCAGACGAAAAAACGGGAGTGAATGGACATGGTCCCAGTGTGAATGAGAGAGAAATCCATATTTAGGAAAGATATTATACTTTTGAAAAAAAATCTTTGCTTTTCTATAGGATGGTTTTTCTTTCTTTTTAAAAGGAGGCATTTCCACGATAGCCCCTTCGCCATTATTGTATAATATCCAGCAGGCATTCTTTAGTTCACCGTATCTTTTTAAGATAATAAGCCCTTCTGTAAGTTTTTTCATAATCCTTCCTTCTCTTCTCTGGTTTCTGTGTTAATATAAATTAATATATCATAGAAAAGATAATTTTTCAATTCCAAAAGTTAACAAAAAGTTAACAAAAAAATTATTTCTTTATTCTATATTTTCAGTTATAATATAAGCAGGTAAAGAAGGGATATTTTTATGAATGCTATTAACTTAAATCTTATTAGAAGCAAAGAAATTAAGAAACCTCTTCTCCAGGGAGAGATTGCCGGTAAAGATGGTCTTAATCAAACAGATCTTTTTACATGTTCTATTGTAAGTGTCTCTTCTTCACCTGTAACTATTGCCCCTTCTTCCAGAGAAAATTTAACCATAGCAGAAGGCCTTCTTAAAAATCAGCCCAGACATTTTACTATTTCAGATTCAGAGTCTCCCGGAAAAACCTTAAGAGCAGAGACAAATCATAACGGCGTTATTGCTTTATTCCCGGAAGAAGAAAATTTTACAGAGATTCCGGAAAAGAAAGATATGCCTCCATCCTTTACAGCATTTATTCAGAAACAAAGAGTTGAAGAAAAGGGCATTCCTGATATGGAATGGCAGGTAGCAGGTACCAACAATCTATCAAATATAGATTTATTGAGACACATCAGAGGGAATTTGAATTTAAGCAGAAATACGTGAGATGTGAGACTGGTAATAATAAAAGGACGAACAGCTGTTCGTCCTTTTATTTGTTAATGGCCTTTGTTAACGTTGAGGTTGCACCGGGGAAACTGGCGGTGGTTTTACGACTGTTTCTCCACCCAGGGTAAGAGGAAGTATTATACCTAATATGGCAGCTCCTCCAAGTAAGTAAAAGCCCGCTACAGATTTATTTGCAATCAGAAAGGCATCGATAACCTTTCCATTGGATATGAGATCACCGTAAACTATTACGCTATCACCTTTTTCCAGATCTTTCAGATTCCCCAGGTCCTCCGGTATTCCTGATTTTCTATATTTTTCATATCCATCAAAGTATACTGTTGCAGGATTGACCTTTACTGTAAGAAGTTCAGTTTTTCCATCTTCTGTTTCTATCTCAAAGGTAAAGGTCTGGTTTGGTATAGAAATATCCCTTATTTTTCCTGTTCTGTTGAAAGCTTCTTTTGGTACTGCTTTTCCTTCCAGTACTTCTATTTTTACAGTTAAATTTGTTTCAATTTCTGCAGTATATTCTTTTCCATAGGTAGTTATATCTGTAGTAGGGGCATTGCTCAGGAAGGTAGAATCTGTTTTGCCTGTTTCTACAGCGTGAACAAGGATTTTCCCCAGGAATCTGATAAAATAATTCCTTGCTCCACCCTGTATATATTCTATTTCCATAATACGTACCATAGATTTTTCATATAATCTTATATTGCTTCCATCAGGAAAGAGAAGTACTCCTGAACTTCCGGGGCCTGCATTGACATAACCTCCTGCCGTTAAATTCACCCTTTCCGTAACTTTAGTCCACGGTGCATCTGCAGAGGTTTTTACTTTAACAGATCCTTCTACAACTTTCAGAGTAATCTCCTGTTCTGAGGCAAAGGCAGGAGATAAGGTGTTAAAGGGGCAGATATTTAGAAAAAATGTCAATAAGAGAATATAAGTGTAAATCTTTTTCATTTTTTATGCTCCTTAACTATAGTAAATTTATGTCATTTCAATTATTATATTATATAACATATATTTTTGCAATTAATTTTTTATAGTTTTTTTAATTTCTCTATCATATCTATTATTTGTTTGTTTTTTGGTTGTATTACCAGATAGTGTTCATATATTTCTATAGCTTTTTTCTTCTCTCCTTTTGACTCCCAGTAGGAAGCAAAGGTAAGAATATATATCCTGTTCCAGGGATCAAGCTTTAGCATCTTTTCATAATTTTCTCTTCTCAGGTCATCTTCTTTTTTTTCTGCATAAAGTCTTCCCAGTGAATAATATATAATACTATCACAGGGATTTGCTTTTTCTGCTTTTTTATAATATTCTATAGCTTTCTTACGATATTCTTCACTTTTTGCATCATCTATTACTGACAGTTTTGATGATATATAGCCTGCCTGTTTATAATAAGAAGGATGGGCAGGATTTAAAAACTGTGCCATATCATATTCTTCTAAAGATTTCTCCCATAAAAGAGTTTTTTCATTTTCTATTCCCTTTAAGAAATAATATTCTGCCATTATTGCTTTACCTGTTATGAAGGTAATAAAGAGAAGAAAAATGGAGAATATTACAGTGAGTGCCAGTAGCTTTTTACTTCTTACAGGTTCTGTTTCTTCTATTATCTCTTTTTTGCTTCTGTAAGGTGGAGATAGAGCTCTTATATTAACTGCCAGTGCCATAATCAAAAAGAAATATACGCAGTTTGCGGGAATTTGAAAATTAAAATCTCCCATACCGTGAAGTACCAGTCCTGTAATGGCCCCTGTGTATCCGATAGCTATTAACTGATCCTTTCTTATCATCTGTTTTGTAAAGGGTGTAAGCTCATCACCTTTATATCTCAGATAAGTAATTATACACACATAAAAGGTGATTATAATAATAAAAAAGGCTATTACCCCTGCCATGCCTGCTTCCATTCCCATCTGAAGATAATCACTGTGAGCCGCATTTATAAAACCATCGGGATATTCCTTATTATAGGGAAGATATAGATATATAAATGTCCCCAGACCTTTTCCCAGATAATTCTGATCCTTTATCATCTGCCATGTATTTTTCCATACAGGTATCCTGAAAGAAAGAGCTTCACTTTCCATCTGATTTCCCTCAAATTGAAGTATGGTTTTCCATCTTTCTTTGGCTATAAGAGGTATAGACAGAGCAAGAATAATCAAAACCCAGACTATAAGGTTTGTGAGAAAGATTTTTCTTTCTTTTGCTCCCGAATAAAAATTACCTCTTTTCCAGAGAAAGAGTATTATCACGAAAATAAAAGAAGCCCCGAAAGCCATCCATCCACCTCTTGACATGCTGTACATAAGGGCAAAACCCATTATTACAGAGGCTATTCCAGAGAGTATCCCGAAGGCTTTCTCTTCTGTAAGTATAAGGGATAAACTCAGAGGAAGACAGAGTTCCATAAGGCCGGCAAAGTGATTGTGACACACATAGGAAGGAGAGAGCATTGTTTTTATTCCTGAGAAGTACTCATGAAAGCCATATATAGACATTCCTGTTCCGATAATTATAATAATCCATGTAAAGATTTTTATTTTCCTTCTATCTGTTATATGATTTACAGTAATATAATAAAGGACAATATAATTAAGAAATTTAAAAAATTCCTGATAGCTCCCGTAGGGGTATACTGTATTCAGTGTATAAAAAAGGTACATCCCTGTAAAGATAATAAAAGGTATATCAAGAGGTGTTCTCTTAAAGATAATTTTATTTTCAATCCATCCTCTTAACATCCATAGAAATAATAAACCAGTAGTAAGAAGATGTAATACAAGTATAACCCACGGTTGAACTCCGCCATAAAGAACAGGTAGGAAAAGAAGAAGTATAGCAAGAAGAAGATCTGTACCTATCTCAGGGATTTTTTTTATATTAATAAATTTCATAATAATCTATATTTACACATTTCACGCTTTACGTCTCACATTTCAAAAAAGATTGATCAGAGCGGTGAGTGTCCAGAGTAATGAATTCACAACAGTAATATTTGTAGGATCAAATTTCCCTCCTTCAGGGATATATACAACATCACCCTTCTGAAGTTGTATATTTATTTCAGAAGAAGGGTTTGGCACGGAAAAGAGTTTTTCCGCATTTATTTCTATTACCTCTGATTTTCCGTTAATGTTCCTGAAAACCCCTATCTGTTCCAGTTTTGGTTTTTTATAGGCCCCTGCCATAACAAGAGCATCTAAAACCGTGCCTTTTTCTTCCAGTGTATATACACCGGGATTTTTTACTTCTCCTCCTATAACAACTCTTTTCCCGGGTTTTGTCACAAATATGGTATCTCCCGGTTCTACAGCGATATTTACTTCCATATTTCCATTTTCCATAAGATCTTCCACATTTACAGGGATAATATCACCGTTTCGCCTTATAACCTTTATATTATGTATTATTGTCTGTTTTGTAAGTCCTCCTGCCATAAGAAGGACATCAAGGAGTCTGTCACCTTTCTGTATTTCATATATGCCGGGCTTTTCCATCTGTCCCACTACAGAAACCATAAATTTTGTTTTTTCCTGAGACACAAAGATTATATCACCATCTTCAAGCTCCATGTTTGCCGATATATTTCCCTCTTTATATAGTTCATTCAGATCCTCTGAAAGTACTGTCTGGCCTTTTCTTACAAGAGTAACCTTCCTTGCAATAGTTCCTTCAGTATCGGAAAGATTTAAAAGACCTCCTGCGGCATCTATAGACTGAAGAACCGTATGCATTTTTTCACCTATAACATAGGGACCCGGTTTGTTTACAAAACCTGTAATATTGACCTTTCTGTTTATCTCAGGCACATATACGATATCCCTTGAATCAAGTTTTATATTATTTTTCATATCTCCCTCTCCGAGAAGAAGTTTTTTTACATTTATAGTTATCTGTTTATCACCCTTTATAATGCTTATACGTTCAAGGTCCGATCCTTCCGTAATACCTGCTGTTACAAGAGCTTCAAGAAGTTTTCCATCTCTTTTTATTTCATATTTCCCTGAACTCTTTACCTCTCCTGAAATATAAACCTCCATTTTTGCATAAGTTGCCACATCCACTGAGACTTTAGGATTTCTTATAATCTTTTTAAGACCTTCTGTTATTATACCTTTAAGCTGTTCTGTATCCATATCTCTCACATCTATAGAACCGGGTATAAAGGGATAAAAGATCTTAAAATCCTCTCTTACAGTAACCTGTTTACTGTAATCAGGAAACTGAATAACAGTTATATCCAGGATGTCTCCCGGCTGAAGTGTGAAGTTCTGTGCCATACATGGCAGAGAAATGAGAAATAAAAATATAATTGTAAAGAGAATTTTCTCTTTCATAGGTAGGCCTCCTATTTTTTGCTATGAAAAACGAGTTCACTTTTACTTTGTTCAATACCGGGGGTATCTTTTCCCTTATCTTCCAGGATATCGTCCAGTTTGGGTTCTGACTCTTTTTTATCTTTTGAGTAGTAATAACCATATTTATATTTATATTTATAATAATAGTAAGAACTGCCTGTAGTATCCATTTTGTTCAGAACCACTCCTATAATATCTGCGTCAGCACTGGCAAGGAACTTTACAGACTGCTGAACTGTTCTGGCATTCATATTTGTCGCCACTACACGTAAAACCTTATCCATCATGGAAGATAATATTACACTGTCTGTTACTGCCTGGCAGGGAGGGGAATCAAATATTACCAGATCTAAATCTTCATTTTCTTTTAGCTCTTTTATCAATTCCTTCATTCTTTCAGATTCAAATAATTCCGATGTAAGTTTGTATTTTTTACCGGAACAGAGGATTTTGAGATTCTCAATTTCCGTGTCATATGCCAGATCTGTTAAAGATATTTCTTTCATAGTAAGATAATCTGTCACACCCTTACCATTTTTCAGTTTAAATAAATCGGCAAGGGTGGGTTTTAAAAGATCCGCTTCCACTAAAAGAACCCTTTTTCCCATCTGAGCATAGGATATGGCCAGATTAGCTGCTATGGTGGATTTACCTTCCCCCGGCACAGAGCTTGTTATAAGCATGGTCTTTACCTTTTCATCTTTAAGCGAAAAATTCAAGACAGTCCTTAAAGAACGAAAGGCTTCGCCAAAATGAAGATATTTCCTGTCTGTCTCACCGGTTCTATTCATAAGAGGTCTTGATTCAGTTTTTTTCTTATGGAATTTTATTCTTGGAATTGTTTCCAGGACAGAGAGTTTCAGTTGTTTCTGCACATCTTCTTCATTAGAAAGAGGTATATTCATCTGTTCTACAGCAAGGGCTAAAATGAAACCCATAAATAGCCCCACTATAAGAGCTTTAGTAAGGTTTTTATTCATATTAGGAGTATAGGGACCTCCTGGAAGCATTGCATAGGCAGCTACTTCTACATTCCCCTGCTGTGTCGTTTCCTGCAGTTTAGCTTCCTGAGACTTCTGTAAAAGGCTTTTATATTTAGTTTCCGCCACATCTACCTCTCTCATAAGACGTTTCATTTCCACTATTTTTCCCGGAAGGGTTTTTAATTTTTCAGTTTCTTCATTAAACATTGCCGTGAGTTCTGCATTTTTAGCTTCTGCTCCTGTATAGTTTACAGCATGATCCAGAAGGGCCTGATTTTTTATATTAGAACTCTGTGAAGCAATGGCTTCAGAGAGTTTCTTTTTAGTTTCTGCAATCTTTGCTTTTGTATTTAAAACATCAGGGTAATCATCGGCCCATTTTTCCTTGAGACCTGCCAGTTCTATCTCTAACTGGGCTAACTGTCCCTGTAATTGTGCCACAAGAGGATCCTTTTCATCTATCCTCAGGGCACCTCCGAGTCCTGACTGGACTTCTTTCATTTTCGCCTCTGCCACATCCTTTTCCACTTCTGCAAGGGATTTTGTCGCTTCCAGTTCAATTACTTTTTCAACCTTTGCCTTTACCACAGAATCTACATCAATAAGTCCTTCCTTTTTCTGAAAGTTCTGCAGTCTATCTTCGGCATTTTTTAAGTCTTTTTCTACTATATATAACTGTTCTTCTATTAATTCCTTTGCACTTCTCATCTTTGCAGAGTCAAAATTTCTGCTTCTTTCTTTAAACTGTTCTGCTCCATAATCTGCTATAAGTTGTGCCAGTTTCGGGTCTTTATTTGACACATTTATTATAACTATTTCACTTCTTCCGTACTGTTCACTGCTTTTCTGGGGAGTTATAGACATACTTGCCATTACTTCTCCTGAAGATACAATAAGTTTATTTTTTTCTTTCAGAAGTTTTGATATATTTTCCCCTACCTGGGAAGATCTCATCATTTCAATCTGCGAATCGATAGAAAGCTGGGGTTTATATATGGTAGTTTCATTCTGGCCATATCTGTAAATTTCCACCGGGTTAGGAAGAATCATTACCTTACTTGATGCCTTATACATGGGAGTCTGCATCTTTGTATTTATAAAGGCTACAAGGAGAACAATACTTACCACCTGGATTATTATAAATTTCCTCCTCTTTATAATATCCAGATAGGCAAAGACTTTTTTCCAGTCTAATATTTCTTCTTCCGGTTCAGAAGATTTATATGTCTGAACTGTAGCAGGGACAAAACTCCCTGCCGGTGCTGTTTTCTGTGGGTCTACAGGTTTGTATGTTTCTATAGCCATGAGTATCAACTCCCGGTTTTGAGGTATAACACGACTGGTTAACATGTATAACTGATTATTTTAGCAGAACATCTTCTTCGTGAGATGTGAGTTGTGAGATGACCTATTAATCGCTCGTAATCTTTCCTCACTAAATATACCTGACGTTATATTATATAAAACTAGTATATATATGTCAAGAGAATTGACTGGGTATGTTAAATTATTGTATTATATTGGGAAGTGAAAAGTGAATTAGTTTACGTCTTATAAACCAGATTGAAAAGAATATGTTATACAAACTTATTTTCTTAACACTAACCTTCCTGCTCATACTGACCCTCTCCTCCTGTGATAGATCAGGAAAACTGCGTGAGGAGGGTCACAGGCTTTATAGAGAAGGTAAATATGAGGAGTCTCTGAAGTTCTATGATAAAGCTCTTGGGATTTCGCCTGAAGACTGGAAGTCATTGGCCGGTAAAGGTGAGGTTTTGAGGCATTCCGGTAAATATAAGGAATCTCTTGTCTGTTATGATAAAGCTCTTGAGATTAACTCTATGGATAACAGGTCATGGTACGGAAAAGGAGAAGCTCTTTATTCCCTGGGACAGTATTCTATTGCCCTTATCTGTTATGAAAAGGCTATAGAGGTTAATCATAGAGATAGTAATGCCTGGTACGGGAAGGGTGAGGCTTTGAGTAAGATGAATAATTATGAAGATGCCCTAATAGCTTATGGAGAAGCAGTGAAGATTGACCCTTATGACAGTAAAGCATGGTACGGGAAAGGTGAGTCTCTGAGTAAATCAGAAAACTACAAAGAAGCAGTTAGAGCTTATGACAGAGCCATAGAGATCAATTCTAAAGATATTAAATCACTTTACTCTAAAGGTGAGGCTTTAAGTAACCTGGATAATTACGAAGAAGCAGTTAAATGTTATGACAGTGTTCTTGAAATTGACCCGAAAGATATTAAATCCTGGTGCGGCAGGGGAAAGGCTCTGGCTTTTCAGGGGAAAAGAGATGAAGCTTTAAAATCTGCAGATAAAGCTACTTGGATTAACCCGAAAGATGTAAATGTCTGGTATAATAAAGGTTTAATACTGGTAATACTTAAAAATTATAAAGAAGCCATAAAAAGCTGGGATAGAGCTATCGAAATTGATCCGAAAAAAAAAGAAGTATGGCACAGCAGGGGATGGGCTCTGGAAAATCTTGGTAAAACAGGAGAAGCAATGAAATGTTATGATGAAGCAATAGAAATAGACGGAAAAGATATTATAGCCTGGCACAGCAGGGCACTTCTGTTAAATAAGACTGAGAAATATGAAGAATCTCTTAAATCATGGGGTAAATCTATAGAGATTGACCCGAAAGATACCTGTGCCTGGTATAATATGGGACTTATATTTGAGAAACTTAAAAAATATGACGAAGCCCTGGAGTGTTATAACACATCTATTCAGATAGATCCTTACTCGATAGATGCTTTAAAAGGAAAAGCCTCGATTTTAATTCTTCGGAAGAGATATAAAGAAGCAATGAAATGCTATGATAGTATTCTTAATCTTGATTTTAAAGATATTTCTGCCTGGAATGGAAGAGCCCTTGTTTTATATTATCTGAAAAAGTATGATGAATCTCTTATATGCTACACTAAAGCTCTGGAAATATCTCCTTTGAATGAAGATGGACTGAATGGCAGGGGATCTATTCTGACAATCAGAAGAAATTATAAAGAAGCTCTTGAATGTTATGATAAAGTTCTTAATAGTAACATGAAAAACTCTCATGCCTGGTACGGAAAGGGTCAGGTCTTTTATAAACAGAAAAAATATGATGAAGCAATTAAATATTTTGATAATGCCATAGAATTTAATTCTAAATTTCCTGCTCCCTGGATCGGACTTGGTCTTATTCTGACTTTGGAAAAGAATTATGAAGAAGCCCTTTCCTGTTACGAAAGAGTTTTTTCTATTGACCCTGAAAACAAAGAAGCCCTTAATGGAAAGGGACAGGTTTTATGTCTTGAAAAAAAATACAGTGAAGCTCTTTCTTGCTATGAAAGAGTTCTTTCCATTGACCCTGAAAATGCAGGTGCCCTCACAGGAAAGGGAAATATTCTATATAACCGGAAAGATTATAAAGAAGCCCTTTCATTCTACAGTAAAGCCATAGAAGTAGATCCGAAAAATTCTCTCTCCTGGTCGGGGAAGGGGATTGTTCTATATATCCGGAAAAATTATGAAGAAGCCCTTGCCTGTTACAGTAAAGCTATAGAACTTGACTCTGAGAATATTGATGCCTGGCAGGGTAAAGCCTTAATTTTGACTGCTCAGAAAAATTTTACTGAATCTCTCAGGTGCTATGATAAGCTTCTGGAATTAGAACCTTCTTCTAATAAGGATATATGGAGTAAAAAAGCAATTATTTTAAAAGAGCTTAAAAATTATGATGAAGCAATTAAAGCCTATACAAAAGCCATAGAATCTGATCTGGCAAATCCTGACCTGCTGAAAGAGAAAGGAGAACTTCTCCTTTTAAAAGAGAGATATAAAGAAGCCCTTTCCTGTTATGACAGGCTTTTAGAACTTAACCCATCATCTAAAGATGGCTGGTGTAAAAAAGCCTTTTCCTTAAAAGAACTTGGAAGATATAAAGAAGCCATCACCTGTTATGATAAAGCCATAGAACTTTCTCAGAAAAATTCTGATCTCTGGAATGGTAAAGGTCTCTGTCTTATTAAAGAGAAAAGCTATGAAGAAGCCCTGAAGTGTTATGATAAGGTTTTAGAATTTTCTCCGAATGATGTTTCAGCCTGGTACTATAGAGGATTTGCCCTGGCATCTACAGGGAAATACGATGAAGCACTTAAGTCCTACGATAAAGTCCTTTCCCTTGATCCTCATAATACTTTAGCTTCGAAAGCCAGGGAAGAAGTTCTGAAAAATAAAGAAACAGTTCCTCCTTCTTCAAGTCCTTCCCCTTCAGATATAAAGGCATTACTTCATAAAGGCACAACCCTGGCAGGACTTGGAAAATATGAAGAAGCAATTACATATTATGATAAGGTTTTAGCCCTTGACCCTGTAAATATTGAAGCTTTATACAATAAAGGGGTGTCTCAGGGTAATTTAAAGAAGTATGATGAAGCAATAAAATCTTATGATAAAGTCCTTGAAATCGACTCAAAGGATGTAAAAGCACTCTTTAATAAAGGTGATATTCTCAATAAATCAGGAAACTATGAAGAATCAATTAAATGTTACGATAAAATCCTTGAGATAGACCCTAAAAATTCCTCTGCTACTCTTAATAAAGGTATAGCCCTTTCGAGTCTTAAGAAATACGAAGAATCCCTCCTGTGTTACGATAAAGTGTTAGAAGCAGACCCTGCCAGCACAGATGCACTTTATAACAAAGGTAAAGCTTTATATAATCTCGGAAAATGCGAAGAAGCCCTCAAGTGTTACGATAAGGTGCTGGAATACTCGCCAGATGATATAAGGGCAAAGCAGGGTAAGGAAGAGGCCGGTAAAGGGAAATGAAATGTCTTACGGCACATTCCTCACCACTCTGAATCCTATATCGATTGCCTGCTGAATACTTAAGCTTCCTCTATAATCGGAACGGCAACTTTCTGCATTTTCCAGAAAACTTCCACCTCTTATAACAAAGGATTTTCCGGAAGGATGTCTGTCATTACACCACTCCCATACATTACCACTCATATCATAAAGACCGAGATTATTTGGCAATTTTTCTCCTACAGAGTGAAAAGTAAGATTGGAATTCTCATAGTACCATAAATAGCGATCATCTATATTATTTCCCCAGTAATAATCAGTAGCTGTCCCTCCCCGACAGGCATATTCCCATTCCATTTCAGTAGGAAGGCGATAGCCATTTCTTTCAAGTCCCAGAAAAGTAATTTCACCTGTTTCATTGTTCTCTCCATAACAGGGACTTAAACCTTCTTTTTTACTCAGCCAGTTACAGTAGTGAGCCGCTTCCTGCCAGGTTATATTTACTACTGGCATATTATCTAAAGCATTGACTTTCTGAACATTATATCTGCAGAATTCCTTATTTGTTATTTCATATTTACTCATATAAAAACTTCTTATAGTAATAAATTTTTTATCATTTTCCAGAGTCGTTCCTTTTATTCGAACCATTTCCAGAGAAAAGGAACTTTCTAAAGTCTTTAATAACATTTCTTTTTTATTTGTGGCATTACTGTAAGTTGGATTTAATTTTATTACTTTATTAAAACACCTGAGAGCTTCTTCATATTCTTTCAGTTGATTTAACACACACCCTTTGTTATACAAGGCATCTATATAGTCAGGATCAATCTCCAGGGCTTTATTATAATATTCATATGCTTCTTTGTAATTTTCCTGCACATAGAGGGCATTTCCCCTGTTAAAGAATTCTTCAACTTTCTTTGTATCTACAAGGGAGAGGGCTTTTATTACTTCCTCCCTTCTGGCTTCTCCATCTTTATCGCCCGGCAACAACTCCAAAACCCTCTCAAAA
>Ga0302240_1001881_pt1 | contig 15470 bp, 15 predicted proteins | sample AAG_UR_His_MG_FD_193538 | JGI IMG/M metagenome (GOLD analysis project Ga0302240, IMG submission 193538) | Enriched activated sludge microbial communities from anaerobic digester in WTTP, New Holstein, Wisconsin, United States - AAG_UR_His | ecosystem: Engineered > Bioreactor > Anaerobic >... | reverse complement strand
GCAAACGTAAGTTCGTTGCCTTTCGTATCTTCTTCACCTATAGAGACTATGCCAACTTTAGGTTTTGGACGTCCGAGAACTTTTTCACTGTATATACTTCCCATAATTGCAAACTGAACAAGATGTTCAGGTTTACAATCTACGTTTGCTCCTACGTCAAGCAAAAAACACATTCCCGAAACTGTAGGGAAAGGAGTAGATATAGCAGGCCTTAAAACACCGGGTATTCTTTTAAAATGCATAATTGCGGTCGCCATCGCAGCACCGGAATTACCCATAGATACAAAAGCATCGGCCTGTTTTTCAACTACAAGTTTTGCGCAGACCGCCATGGAAGAATCCTTTTTTTGTCTTACGGCGTTTGCCGGAGATTCGTCCATTTCAATTACTTCTGTTGCATTTACGATTTTGATTTTGCTGGGCGTTATGCCGTGAAGTTTGGAGTATTTGTCAAGCAAAGGATAAAGAGCCTCCTGTTTTCCGACAAGAAGCACTTCATGGTTTGTATGCTTTACTGCAAGCACGGCCCCCTCAACATTTATATCGGGAGCCTTATCTCCGCCCATTGCATCAAGAGCGATTATCATTTACTTCTGTTCCTTCTGCTGCTCTTCAGCCTGGACTTTTGATTTTTTAGCTTTTTTAGGAACTACAAGCTGTCCGTTGTAAAAACCGCATTCAGGACAAACTCTGTGAGGCATTTTAGGCGCGCCGCAGTTTGAACATTTATTTGAATTTTCAGCGGTTATTTTTGAATTTGCAGATCTTCTGCAATCTCTACGATGCGGACTATGCTTTCTTTTTGGATTTGGCATTTTTCCCCCAGTTATTTACTGTTTATTTTTTTTATTTTTGACCATTTTTCAGCTATAAACTCAATGTTTAATTTTTCTTGGCAATTGCAGTTTTTATCATTTTTATTACAACCGCAAATATGACACAGGCCTCTGCATTCTTCAAAACAAAGAGGCTGCATAGGCAAATCCAGCATAACCGTCTGTTTTATCTCATCACCCAAATCAAATACGCCGTCTTCCTGGGCAAAAGAACATTCAAAACCGATTTTTACTTCTTTTTTGAAAATCTTCAAACATCTTGCACATTCAAAAGTCTCGGTTCCGAAAACAACTCCGGTTATACTTATAATTTCTCCGTATCTTACGGCCTTAAAAGAAACTCTCAGTTCAGACTGCTTTAAAACTTCAATTTCAGAACCTATATCAAAAATCTCATCTTTTATTTCAAGAGTCTTCTGTTTTTTAAAATCGTCAAATCTTAATAAAAACTTTTCCATAAATTCCATATACAAACAGGTTTATTATATTTGTTAGTTACCCTTTTGTCAATACCTGAATGTTGCATTATTTATCTGCTTAAATTGTATAAAAAGAGCCTTAAACGAAAAGAGACAGGCCATTAAAATCCTGTCTCTTTTTTGTTTATATTCTAAAACTAATTATTTGCTGCCAAACTTCCAATTTACGCCCATTATCCCACGGGTTTCCCAGTTACTTGAATTATTCTCATATGTGAGATATGCATAACCTGCATAAAATTCAATGTCTTTTGTATAGGCATATTTTCCTACTAAATCATATTCATACCAATAATTCGATCCGCTTGCATTTCCATTTTTGTATATATCCAATGATGCACTGTATTTTCCTTTTGACCAGTCTGCTCCAATATTCATTGACTCCAAATTGTATATTCCCCACCACCACCAATAAGTGCCTGTTATAAGACCAAAATTTGCATCTGATGTATCTGACCAAAAATTATTGCCTGCTCTTAAATATTGTACTCTCGGCGTCAAGGTCATGCCGGTCAAATCAAACTGATATGACGCATTTAACTTTGTAAGTATTGCATCATCAAAAGTTTCATCAAACATTTTTGACTGAGCACTCGCATACTGCTGTGCAATTTCTCCCGATGCAGTTAAAGCACCGAACTTCACCATAGGTTTTACGCCTATAGTTTCCATTCTGTTGCCGGAACTAAATACTTGATATCCTGTTGTTTCTGAATCGTATACATATCCTTTTACACAAATATTATCATTGATTTTGTATTTAGCGTTCAATATCATAAGATTAACTTTACTGCCTATTGAAGTATTGTTTTCATTAATCATCTTTGAATAAACTAAATCTACTTTCAATTTTTCTTTATCATCATATGTTAACTGGGCTCCGTCCATTCCGGCATCCATTCCGTTGTAATAAATGTTTGTAGGATCTGAATATGCACGTCCCCACTTAGAAATATCTCTTAAACCTACATAAAATATCGCATCGCCTTTTTCACCGTAATAAAATTTACCGACTTTTAACGTCAGCCTGTCATTGTCAAACAAATTTTTAAATACTATATTTGCTTCAGCTAAAACTGTTTTGCTTAATAAACCCGTATCGCTTGTATTATTTGCCTGCTGGCCGGCCAAATAATTATCACCCCAACTGCCTTTGTACATTAATGCTACGTTTGCTTCAATGTTTTCTTCCAATCCAAAATTTGCTCCGACAAATAATCTTGAATTTGTATAACTATACTCGTCTGCAAAATTAGTATTACCTTGCCAACGATCCATACTGCCCATAATATCCAACTGACCGTACCAATTTATCTGTGCACTTGCTATTGCAGGAACAAACAGAGCCACCGCAATCAGCATCATTAAAAATTTTTTCATACCCTCTCCTTACTAATAGTATGCAACTTTCTATTTGCTGCCGAATTTATAATCAAGGCCCAAGAAATAAACCGTATTGGAACTGCTGCCGCTTTCCTCATTACTCATATAAGCGATTGCGCCTTTAAAAGCTACCGTTTTTGTGTAGTTGTATTTTGCTATAAAATCTATTTCATACATTTTGTATGTGTCATTTCTAGGCAATCCGATTCTGTAATAATCTGCAGAGAAATCAAATTTGTTAATAGTATAATCAGCACCGAAATTTAAACAATCCATATAAATATCTGCAGGCATCCCTGAAATAGAAAGCTGTCTGGACATTGCCGTAAATATCAAACCGAGATAGTTGTTCTGCATAGGCGAAACGTAGAATTCCGTTCCCGTCATCACATACATGCCTCTGAACTTAAAATCGTTCATTTTATAAGCAACGTCAAATCTTGCTCTGTATCCGTCTTTTGTATGTTCTGTTGAAAATATTGAACCGTCATCAGCGCCGAAACACTGAACAACTTCGGCTGACGCAGTCCAGTTTTTATAAGTAAATTCAGGTTTGAATCCCAAATATTCAAATCTTATATAGTCAGGTCCTACATCTGCCATTTCTGAGTCATAAACGTATCCCTGCAAATTCCACATATCGTTAAATTTGTAGTTTGCATTAACGAAAGTAATGTTTACTTTGGATGAACTTGATGTATTTTCATTTACTATTTTTGAATATCCCGCATCTACTTTTAAATTTTCTTTGTTGTCATAAGTTACAACTACTCCGTCCATTCCGGCTTCTGCAAGAATTCCGTATGGAGCGCCCATTCCTCCGATTAGCATATATGACCATATTAAATCTCTCGGACCTACTTTAAATATTGTTCCGCCGTCATATGACTGTCTACCGACTTTAGCTGAGATTTTGTCATTATCAAAAAGATTTTTAAATACGATATTTGCTTCTGTTATTCTTACCGCGTTTAATAAACCTGTATCAGATGAATTGTCTATCTGCTGACCTGCAAGATAATTGTCTCCCCACATACTGAAATAGGTAAGTCCCAAATTACCTTCAATATTTTCTGCCAATCCGAAATTCGCTCCGAGTGTAAATCTTGAAAGAGTATTGCTTGATCCATGATCTGCAAAACCGTCATCGTCAAAGGCATACCCTAAAACTTCAAACTGTCCGTTCCACTTAATTTCAGCATTTGCCATTGCAGGAACAAATAAAGCCAACACAAAAACCAACACTAAAAGCTTTTTCATACTTTCTCCTTTGAAAGTTTTTCCAATTATTTACAATTTTTTCACAACTTCTTAACATCTTAACACTTAAAATTATAAAAAAAAACAATTTACAAGTCAACTGCAACTATTAAATTTAAGTTTTTAAAACAATACAATATTTAGAAATAAAAAAGAGACAGTTATAAACAAACCTGTCTCTTTTTTGTATTATAAAACTAATTATTTGCTGCCAAACTTCCAATTTACACCCATTATACCGCGGGTTTCCCACCAATTGTCTGACCCGTACTCAGCTACGGCATAAGCATATCCGGCATAAAACTCTATATCTTTTGTATATTGATACTTTGCAGTTATATCGCCTTCCCACCAGAAACTTCCTCCGGATGCATAGCTGTTTTTATAAATATCAAGAGAAATTCCGTATTTGTTTTTCGCCCAGTCTGCTCCGACGTTGAACGACTCCAAACTCCATATTCCCCACCACCATTTATAGGAACTTGAAAGAATTCCGAAATTCGCATCTGACACGTCAGACCAAACATTTTCTCCGCATCTTAAATACTGGATTCTCGGAGTTAATGTCATACCTGTCAAATCAAACTGATATGACGCATTTAATTTTGTAAGTACTGAATCTTCCAAATTCTGATCAAATATTTTAGACTCTACGCTGCTGAAAGCTTTTGCTATTTCAGCCGAAGCCGTCAACGCGCCAAATTTGACATCAGGCTTTATACCTATTATTTCAGCCCTGTTAGCATTAAAATCATCGGTTCCGATTACATTATAATCCGACGTTTCGGAATCATAAATATATCCTCTTACGCTTATGTTGTCGTTAACTTTATACTTGCCGTTTACTATTATAATGTTGATTTTATTGCTGGTTACGGTGCTGTTTTCATTTGTCAATTTTGAATAAACCAAATCAACTTTTACTTTTTCTTTATCGTCATACGTCAACTGGGCTCCATCCATTCCTCCGTCATACGCGCTGTTCCAACCATAATTAGAATATGCATAACCCCATTTCCACATATCTCTTAAGCCTACATAAAATATTGAATCGCCTTTTTCGCCGTAATAAAATTTACCGACTTTTAACGTCAGTCTGTCATTGTCAAATAAATTTTTAAATACTACGTTTGCTTCGGCAAGAACCGTCTTGCTTAACAAACCCGTATCACTTGTATTATCCGCCTGCTGGCCGGCCAAATAATTATCGCCCCAGCTGCCTCTGTACATCAATGCTACGTTTGCTTCAATATTTTCTTCTAATCCGAAATTCGCCCCTACAAACAATCTTGAATCAGTATAGCTGTACTCATTTGCAAAATTAGTACTGCCTTGCCATCTTTCCATGCTGCCCATAATATCCAACTGTCCGTACCAGTTTATCTGCGCACTTGCTATTGCAGGCACAAACATCGCCGCCGCAACCGCCAGCATTAAAAATTTTTTCATACTCTCTCCTTTTTTAATTTCTTAAATTTAGGACTAAAATATTATTTGCCACCGAACTTATAACCGGCGCTCAATACATATATCATATGTGTAGAACCATCGGCTTCAGATCCCAAATATGCGATACCGCCTTTAAAATTAACATTTTCTTTATAATTATACTGCGCAGTAAAATCAACTTCGTACATTTTATTTGCCGCATCTCTGTCACCCATTCTGTAATAATCGAGCGCAAATTTATATTTGGAAATCGTATAATCCGCTCCAAAATTTAAACAATCCAAACTTCCCGCTTCCGAAAAGAAATCTCCGCCGCTCATTGCTCTGAACATTGACGTAAAATATATACCGGCATAAATGTCCTGAGTATAAGGCGCATAAAACTGAGAACCGGTCATAAAGTACATGCCTCTTACTTTAAAAGGATTCAAATCATATGACGCATCTGCCTTTGCAAAATATCCGTCGGCTGTACGTCTTGTAGAAAACATGGAACCGTCATCATCTCCGAATACCTGCGCAAGTTCCAAAGCCGCGGCAAATTTGCCAAGCGTAAACTCCGGCTTTGCTCCTAATATTTCAAATCTTAAATAATCACTGCTTCCGTCGGCATATTCTGAATCATACAAATATCCCTGAACCTTCCACATATCGTTAAATTTATAATTTGCATTAACAAATGTCGTATTTACCTTAACTCCGGCGGGCGTGTTCTCATTTATTATTTTTGAATAGCCCAAATCTACTTTTAAATTTTCTTTATTGTCATAAGTTGCAACTACTCCGTCCATTCCGCCGTCCGTAAACATTTCGGGATAAGGAGTTCCAATCATTCCGATAACGAGATAAGAATAAACCAAATCTCTCGGACCTACGTTAAAAAAAGTTCCGCCGTTATAAAACTGTCTTCCGACTTTTGCAGAAATTTTATCATTGTCAAAAAGATTTTTAAAAACGACATTCGCTTCCGTCACTCTTAGGGAGTTTAATACGCCAGTATCGTTTGAATTGTCTATCTGCTGGCCGGCCAGATAATTATCGCCCCATGTGCTGAAATACATTAAAGAGACATTACCTTCAATATTTTCCGCCAAATCAAAATTCGCTCCGAGAATTGCTCTTGAATATGTATTGCTTGCGCCGGATTGCGCAAAAGCTTCATCGTCAATAGAATAACCGAAAACATCCAACTGCCCGTGCCATTTTACCTGCGCGCTTGCCGCTGCAGGAATAAACAAAGCCAATGCCAAAAATACAAAAAACTTTTTCATACTCTCTCCTTTGAAAGTTTTTAAATTATTTAACATATCCCCAATATCTGCCGAGATTATAAAAAAAACCAAAATATATGTCAACACAGCCTTTAAAATAAAAAAGAGACAGATATTTTTAGAAAAATCTGTCTCTTTTTTTATATTATAAAACTAATTATTTGCCGCCAAACTTATAACCTGCGCTTAATACATAAATCATCTCTGTGCTTGAACCGTCACTTTCTTGACCGATGTATGCAATCCCGCCTTTAAAATTAACATTTTCTTTATAATTATATTGTGCTACAAAATCAGCTTCATATACTTTGTTTGCATCATCTCTGTCGCCGACTCTGTAATAATCAAGTGCAAATTTAAATTTGTTAATTGTATAATCTGCTCCGAAATTCAAACAGTCCATACTATCTGCTTCAGCAAAAAAACCGCCTCCTGACATCATTCTAAACATTGATGTAAAATAAAGGCCTGCATAAATATTCTGAGTATAAGGTATCATAAACTCAGAACCTGTCATAAAGTACATGCCTCTTACTTTAAAAGGGTTCATATCATATGATGCGTCCAACTTTGCAAAATATCCGTCTGCCGTACGTCTTGTTGAAAACATTGAACCGTCATCATCTCCGAATACTTGTGCAAGTTCCAAAGATCCCACAAAAGAACCTAATGTAAACTCAGGTTTTGCTCCCAATACTTCAAATCTTAAATAGTCACTGCCCTCAGCATATTCTGAATCATACAAATAACCCTGTACTTTCCACATATCATTTATTTTATAATTTGCATTAACAAACGTCGTATTTATCTTAACTCCGGCTGATGTATTTTCATTTATTATTTTAGAATAGCCCAAATCTACTTTTAAATCTTCTTTATTATCATAAGTTGCAACTACTCCGTCCATTCCGCCGTCAGTAAACATTTCAGGATATGACATTTTGGTAAGCCCGATAATAAGATAGGAATAAACAAAATCTCTTGGCCCTACCTTAAAAAATGTTCCGCCGTCATAAGATTGTCTACCTATTTTTGCTGAAATTTTATCATTATCAAATAAGTTTTTAAATACAACGTTTGCTTCTATTATTCTCGTTGAGCTTAATAAACCTGTATCATTTGTATTATCTGCCTGCTGGCCTGCCAAGTAGTTGTCGCCCCATGTGCTGAAATACATTAAAGATGCATTACCTTCAATATTTTCCGCTAAATCAAAACTTGCTCCAAGAATTACTCTTGAATATGTGTTGCTTGTTCCATGACCTGCAAATGCTCCACCGGAACTGCCCATCCCCTTATCCAGCGAATAACCCAAAATATCCAACTGCCCGTTCCACTTAATTTGTGCACTTGCCATTGCAGGAACAAATAAAGCTACCGCTACAACCAATACCAAAAGCTTCTTCATACTCTCTCCTTTGAAAGTTTTTAAAACTGCCAACACATTCATTCTTTATACTCGGGAATTATAAATAAAAACAACAGCCGTGTCAACAAAAACACTGACGGGCTTTTAAAACACTACGAATACAGATAGAAGAAATTTTCAAGAAAATTGTTAAGATGTTTATCGGCGTAAAAAACTATATATTTATTTTTAAACGTCGGACGGAATTTCAATTTAAAATCCACAAGAGCTTTGACGTCGTATTTAAAATGCTCCGCAAAAACAAAAATTTTTGCTTTTTTTACAAAATCGTCGTCAAGAATAACTTTTTCAGTAGGAGTAAGCCCCATATTAAACCATTTATACCCGTTTTCTTTCGACCAGCATACGGCTTTAAAAAGAATATATTTGAGCATATCGAGATCGCAGTCGCTAGTATATCTGACATTTGAAACAAAAGTCTCATATTTGTTTTTAGACAAAAGCAAAAAAGCATACGCGGATAAAAAACCGTTCTTTTTCACCGTTATATATTTGCTTGCAAACTGGGCTGATATGTCAAACATTTTATTTTTCAAATTGCCGAAATCTTTCTGCCACTGATAATCTATAAAATCGGTATACTTTTTTTCTTTAAGAAAATCCTGCCTGTCCTTTATTTCAAACTGGTATTCTTTATCCGTTTTTTCGGCAAATTCTTTAATATCAGACATAGAATCTGCGTTTTTTGAAAAATGCTCAAGCAGAATATTGGCGTCCGCTCCGAACGGCGCTATGTCCATTCCCATATCGTCGTATACTCTGAGATTTTTATTGCCCACATATAAAAAGGTTGGATTAACATTTTTTAAATCGGCCATTTCTTTAAATTCCCATATAAGCTCTCTTGCCGATTTATCGCTGCCAACGGGATCTCCGAACGCTATGCTGTTATTATTTATCTGCGAATACATTATGAAAGAATTTGTATCTTTGTAAAAAAGACTTTTGTTTTCAAAAGCATATTTTGAATAAACATACTGGCTTGCTTCGGTTACAAGCTGTATATTTTCACGGTTCATGCTTATCTGTTTATATCTTGCGCGTTTAAGAAGTTCCGATATCAGCACTATAATGAGAATCGCCGCCATTCCTATGCATATTCTTAAAAATCTTCCGGCATCCGTAGTGGCAAAGAGGCTGTTGAAAAAAGCAACCGGCGTATAAATATCCTGTTTATATACAAAAAAACCAAGCCATACCGAGCCTGCAAAAACAGCCGTAATGGCGCTCAGCCACATAATATTCAGTTTCGGAGTAAAGATACTTATGTTTCTGTAAAAATATTTTTTAGAAAGAATTATAAGAGAAAGCATTATAATCAAAGCGATAATCTTTTCATACCCGTAGCCGTTTATAATCGCAAGAGGGAAAAGTATTGATAAAAGAATAACAGCCCACGTATGCGCCGTTTTAATTCTTAAAAGAAGTCCTCTTGAAATAAAAAGAAGAATAATACCTATTATGCTTACTGCAAAATGCAGAAAATCAAGTATTATCGACGGTATATAAATAACAAGCCTGTTTATTACCGAAGACGATACGGTCGTAACTCCGGAAAATAAAATCATCATACCGCCTAAAAACGTGCTTATCATCAAGGCCTGCGGCACTATAGAATTCATTCTGCCGCCGTAAAATCTGGCAAGAATTCTAAATCTTTTCTTTGCCCTGAAAAATTCATGACCGGCAAGAAGAGACAATGCTATTCCGAGCGGGAAAAAATAAAATACGGCTCTGTAAGCAAGAAGAGTTCCCATAACCGTTGCGCTTGCGGTACCTGAGGGCAGCATCATAACTATCGCCGTTTCAAAAACTCCGATTCCGCCCGGCACCTGGCTTAAAATACCGAGCATCTGGGCAACCAAAAATATTTTCAAAAGAGTTATATAGCCGATAGTACCTGCCGGAAGTAAAACATAAAGAGTGCATGAAGCCAAAATCCAGTCGGCGGTGGCAAGAGTCATCTGCCATAAGGTTATTTTTATTGAAGGAAAACTCACATTCCATTTAAAAATTTTTAAAGGTTTAGATTTAAAGATGCTTAAAAGAGTATATGTTCCGACTATGGTAAGAAATAGAATCCCAAGCGGTCTTGAAGATATAAAGAAAAATTTTGTTCCGCTCAACTCAACGGGGCTGAAAGTAAAAATTAAGCCGCCCAGAATCAGAAGCCCGAACCATATCGTGGCGGATGAAAAAAACAAAACCTTTGTAACATTGAGCATCGATACATTATATATTGAATAAAGTCTGTATCTTATCGATCCGCCGAACAGCATCGAATATCCCGTATTGTTGCCGAGAGAATTGCTTATAAAACACGTAAAAACAACATTTTTAAATTTAAGCGGAACTTTTATATATTTAAATGCAAGAACGTCATAACCGCTCAGTATCAGATAATATGAGAGCGCAAGAATAAGAGCTATCGTTATTTTAAAAGCCGGAATTGCTTTCATCATATCAAGTATCTGCTGGTAACTGTAACTTTTCATCTCGTTGCCTAAAAGAGAAATGGCAACCAGAAATATGATGATCCCAAGAGGCGCTATAATAATTTTTATAATTTTTTTCATTTTAAGGTTTTTTATCAGTATTTAATTTTATCTTTTTTAATGTTCCACGCTTTAAACGGTTCAAGCCTGCCGCCTGTCTCTATATGTTTCATATCTATAGAAAATTTTCCGCTGCGCAGCTCTTTATAGATTTTTAAATCTCTGAATCCGTATTTTGAAGCATCTTCTTTTGAAGCCCCGTAATAAACCGTTTTGATATTTGCCCAGTAAATCGCCGAAAAACACATCGGGCACGGCTGGCATGATGAATACATCACGCATCCGGCCAAATCAAAAGTCTTTAATTTTTTGGAGGCTTTTCTTATTGCGTCTATTTCGGCGTGTAAAGTGGGGTCGTGTTTTTCCGTAACTCTGTTAAAACCGTAAGATATTATCTTTCCGTTTTTTACCAAAGCGGCCACAAAAGGTCCGTTGTTTTTTGAGCGGACATTTTTTACTGCCAAAGAAATAACTTTTTCCAAAAATATTTTGTGTCTTTGTTCGTTATCCACCGCAACATTATACAAAATTTCGATTTAATGCAATAAAAATATTCCCGAAACTATTAAAATAACGGCGGACAGTTTTTGAACGGAAAAAGGTTCACCCATAATACAAAAAGCTATAACGGCAGTTATAAGAGGAAATGTTGCCACGGCAGGCACTACTTTTGAAGCATTTGCCTTTGAAAGAGCTCTGAAATAAAACATATATCCCAAAAGACTTACAGAGGCAGAAATAAAAAGAAACGATATGTTTTTGAAAGGAAAATTTATGACAGTTTCTGTTTTACCTGTTGCCAAAACAAATACGGCCATAGCAACCCCCGACCACATCATCCTGACAGCCAAACCAACCGAAGAGTCTACCGTCTTGAGAGCGATTTTATCAAAGACAGGGGCAAGGCCCCAGAAAAATATTGTCAATCCTATATAGATCCATTCCATTTTTTATCTCCGTTTATTTTATAAGAGCAACCCCTGCCACTATAAATATTATCGCTACAAGTTTTTTCATGCTGAATGATTCCCTCATAAATAAAAAGGCAATTATTGAAGTAAACAGCGGATACGCCGCAGCCGCGGGAACGACCTTCGAAGCAAAACCGGCAGATAAAGCTTTAAAATAAAAAACAAATCCCAAAAGACTGAAACTTGATGCGGCCATAAAAATCAAAACCGACTTTAAAGGCAGTTTTTTTATAACTTCAGTCTTTTTGAAAATAACTGCAAAGGCAAACATTAAAGTTCCGGACGTCATCATTCTTATCGCAACTGCAAGAACAGGATCTATCGCTTTTAAAGCCATCTTATCAAAAACAGGCGATATGCCCCACAAAATTACGGTACAGCCTATAAAAATCCACTCCATTGTATCCTCCGCGACATCGCATAAAAAATCCGCCGGTTCAGATTACAAATTAAAAAGAGTATTGTCAACTTGTTTAGATTTTTTGGTTGACAATATTTTTTCGATTTGTTATTTTACAAAAATCATGAATATAGAACTTTTAAAAGATAATATTCTAAACGGTTATAAAATAACTAAAAAAGAAGCTTTGGAGCTTATTAGCGCCGATCTGCCAAATTTATGCAAGGCTGCTGAAGAAATCAGAAATAAATTTTGCGGAAACTCTTTTGATTTATGCAGCATAATAAACGCTAAAAGCGGAAGATGTTCGGAAAATTGCAGATTCTGCGCGCAATCGGCCTATTATCAAACCGATATTGCCGAATATTCTCTTGTTTCAGGCGATAAAATAATAGAAAACGCCTTAAGAAACCATGCCGGAGGAATTTTAAGATTTTCAATCGTAACTTCCGGAAGAACGCTGTCGGATACTGAAATGGCAGAATTATGTTCCGTTTACAAAAAACTTTCCAAGGCCTGCAATGTATCTTTATGCGCATCGCACGGATTTCTGTCTGAAAAGCAGTTTATGAATTTAAAAGAGGCCGGTGTTTCACGCTGTCACTGCAACATAGAAACATCAAGAAATTATTTCCCGAAAATATGCTCGACGCACGAATATGCCGATAAGATTAAAACAATAGAAAATGCAAAAAAAGCCGGCCTTGAAGTATGCAGCGGAATAATAATGGGAATGGGAGAAACTTTTAAAGACAGAATAGACGCATTTTTTGATTTAAACAAAATGAATATAAAATCAATTCCATTAAATATATTAAACCCGATAAAAGGAACTCCTTTCGAAAAAAATGAGATTATCAACGAAGATGATGTATGCCGGACAATTGCCATAGCGCGTTTTATTCTGCCGGAAGCGGCATTGCGTCTTGCCGGAGGCAGAGGATTATTTAAAGACAAAGGCAAAAGAATGATTATGTCAGGCGCAAACGCCGCCATTTCCGGAGATATGCTGACAACATCCGGAATATCTTTTGAAAAAGATAAAAAACTTATCAAAATGCTTGGGTTTGAAATAAAGCCGCTTTAATTTTATTTTTTAAAAATAAAAAGAGCAGCTATAACAAGAAATACAAAACCGACATAATGATTCCAGTGAAGATTTTCTTTGAGGTATAAAACGCTGAAAAATGAAAATACAGTAAGCGTTATTATTTCCTGCAAACCTTTAAGCTGGGCCGCCGAACAATATGAATGACCAATTCTGTTTGCGGGAACCTGAAAGCAGTATTCAACAAAAGCTATAAGCCAGCTCGCAAGTATTACTATCCATAAGGCTTTATCTTTAAATTTAAGATGGCCGTACCAGGCAAAAGTCATAAAAATATTTGATATCGTAAGAAGTATAACCGTTTTATACATTTTTTAAATCGGCAGGTTTGTCTCTCGGAGCAAGTTTTATGCTGTAAAGAACAAACAATCCCGATATTATGGACCCTATAAAATATATAACCCACAGATACGTAAAATATCTTCCGAAAAGAGCCGTAAATCCCGCTATTATGATTGAAAGAGCCAGTACTATAAGACCTGCCTCCATAAATCTCCATTTTGTTTTCATATTCGTATAGACGTCGCCTAGCATATAATTATGCCTTCTGTGTCTTACAAAAGCGCTTGCAAGTATTATAAGTCCTACCGGCGATATAAGCTGGGCTATCAGATGTATTAAAACAAGCTGAATCTGCCTTGTCCCCTGAGAAAACCATTTTGCGTCATAAAGAGTCAGCCAGTCTCCCATAGACCCTATAATTTTTGAACCGTCTATCGCCATTGAATTAGTTAAAACAAAAATTATGCCCATACAAATACCTATGGTATACGCGGCGACAACCGACGATTTCGGGGCGCCTCCTTCGCCGGGAACCCAGTGAAGTATTCCGACAAAAATAGAAGGAGCTATTACCGCCATCATAAAAAACTGTCTTGCCGAATTTATAATCATAGGCCATGGATGAGGGCCCATAATATTCTGCAGGGGTCTTGTTATAAAATATATTCCGAACAAAATAAAAGCGGTAAAAAGTTTTTGGTATCCTATTTCGCCGAACATTATTTTTCTTATTTTGCTTACTCTTTCAACTTCAACAGCCATGCCGAAATACAAAAGACCTGTTATTACCGGAACTAAAATATTTACCACTACGGATAATTCCATTATTTATCTCCGAATATGCTGAATTTTATATTTTTATGATCAAGTTTGTTATTTTTTAATTTCGACGGTTCCGTTACAAAAAAAACAGGATGCTGCTTATTTTCAGATGATATCACTTCGCAGTGAACCGTATCTTTTATCAAAGTAAAAAAACTGAAATTCGGGTCGTTGTAACTGATTTCAACGGCAACAAAATCCTTATTTGTCAAAATTTCTTTTTTAAGTTTAGCGGAAAAAGTATATATTTTATCCAATGCAAAAACAAGATATAATCTTGCATAATCGGTATTTTGCGGATTTAAAAACAGGAAATCTTCATTATCTTTATGGCAGCAGAACCTGATAAATTTTGTTCTTTTGCCTATGCACATCAGCCTGTGTGCGCCGTAAATATTTCTTGAAGTATAGAAAATATCAACAGCCCCCGTTCTGGTTTTTGTTTCAAGGGCTTTTTTTGTAGGCATAATTCTTTTTATAAGATTCTTTTTTTCAAGAAGCTTAAAAATCTTTTCCGAAGGTTTTACGGGATTTAAAACAATTTCTTTCATTGTCTTTGTGCGGCGAGAACCGTATTGTGAAGAAGCATCGTGATAGTCATAGGACCCACTCCGCCGGGAACCGGAGTTATGTCGACATTCATGTCTTTTAACGATTCAAAATCAACGTCTCCGCATAATTTTCCGTCAACTCTGTTAATGCCCACGTCTATTACCGTCGCGCCTTCTTTGATGAATGTTTTATCTATCATTTTTGCTTTGCCTATGGCGCATATAACTATGTCTGCTTTTTTTGTTATTTCTTTAAGATTTTTTGTTCCTGAATGAGCCATCGTAACAGTAGCGTTATTTGCAAGCATAAGCATCGAAACGGGTTTTCCGACAAGATTAGATCTTCCTATAACAACGGCATCTTTCCCTTTTATATCGATATTTGAATATTTTAAAAGATAGATTACTCCCATCGGAGTACATGAAACAAGAAGTTTCTGTTCTATTATTTCCTGCCATGATTTTACAAGAGTAAGCATTCCGGCGTTATACGGATGCAGCCCGTCAACATCTTTTTGTGGCAGAATGGCCTCTATGCATCTGTCGGGATTTTGCCCTTTCGGCAGAGGAAGCTGCAAAAGAATTCCGTTTACATTTTTATCTTCGTTTAATTTTTTTATAAGGGATATTATTTCTTCCTGCGAAGCGTTTTCTGCAAGCCCGTGATGAAAAGA
>Ga0302240_1001879_pt1 | contig 15495 bp, 16 predicted proteins | sample AAG_UR_His_MG_FD_193538 | JGI IMG/M metagenome (GOLD analysis project Ga0302240, IMG submission 193538) | Enriched activated sludge microbial communities from anaerobic digester in WTTP, New Holstein, Wisconsin, United States - AAG_UR_His | ecosystem: Engineered > Bioreactor > Anaerobic >... | reverse complement strand
ACATGCAGTCCCATCTATAACAACCTCCTGCTTTCAGAATTAGAATTTATTAAATACACACATTGTGTATTATGTATTCTGTATAATATAGCACGAATTCTGAAAACTTAGGATCATAATTATTTCTTTAACGGTCTTTGATTTTGCCATTCAACACATAAAAAAAAGCGCCTCCATCAACAGAGACGCCCTACTGTGTCGATCTTTAAAGTTCATGTTCGTCGGATCGTTTCAATACTTTTAGAACTTTTTTCTTAATCCAATTCCCAATCCCATAAGAAGTGTGCCTATTGAGTAAATTGCTGTCGGCGGCACTTCACCTGTTTGAGGAAGCTTTTCAGGGATTGGCGCTGCAAGTGGTGTCATATTTTCTTGAACTTCTTCAATGACATCCGGAGTTTCCTGAGTTGTTTCAGTCAGTGTTGCATTAGCAAGCGGAACAGGTGCGCTAATGACGGTTTCAAAATCACTTGGATTGTTAGATTGGGTAGATTTTGAAGTAGTCTTAGGTGATTCTGTTTTTATGTCAGTTTGACCACCGTTTTCTCCGCCAGTTTCTCCGCCGGTTTCTCCGCCAGTTTCTCCGCCAGTTTCTCCGCCGGTTTCTCCGCCAGTTTCTCCGCCGGTTTCTCCGTCAGTTTGTCCACCGGTTTCTCCGCCAGTTTGTCCGTTGGTTTCTCCGCCAGTTTGACCACCGGTTTCTCCGCCAGTTTGTCCAGCGGTTTCTCCGCCAGTTTGACCACCGGTTTCTCCGCCAGTTTGACCACCGTTTTCTCCGCCAGTTTCTCCGCCGGTTTCTCCGCCAGTTTCTCCGCCGGTTTCTCCACCAGTTTGTCCGCCGGTTTCTCCGTCAGTTTGTCCACCGGTTTCTCCGCCAGTTTGTCCACCGGTTTCTCCGCCAGTTTGTCCACCGGTTTCTCCGCCAGTTTGTCCGCCGGTTTCTCCGCCAGTTTGTCCACCGGTTTCTCCGCCGCTATTGCCATCTTGATTGTTCCCGTTGTTCCCATTATTACCATTGTTTCCATTGTTTCCATTGTTTCCGTTGTTTCCATTGTTTCCATTGTTTCCGTTGTTTCCGTTGTTACCATTGTTTCCATTGTTTCCGTTGTTTCCGTTGTTTCCGTTGTTCCCATTATTATTGTTCATACCATCGCCGCCACCATTGCCATTTTCATCATCATGGCCATAGCCATTCCCTTGATGGTTTTCATGGCCTTGTCCGGTCTCGTTGGTATGTCCGTCACTTCCATAAGCTGCCATCATTCCAAACGGTACTGCAAGCGTGATTATGAGCACAAAAATAAGGGATTGTGCCCATGATTTAAAATAACGTTTCATGGTATTTCCCCCTGTCAAGTAGGTTATTTATCTATGATTACTTGACACGGCAGCCGGACGGCCATAACCCCAATAAAAGGTCTTAGGCTCCTACGCTTTGCGTCCCAGCCTTTCAGCTGGTTTGCCTTTTTCGTATCAACGATCCTCCTCTTCAAACTTTTAAAGAAAAACACAGTAATCTACTTTCAGAATAGTAAGATAACACAACCTTGTCAAGTTGTATTTTTCGTCTGAAAGCCTTATGCAAACCCGTTTTCAGGGATTTGAGCACACCCATTTCAAGATGTTGTATCTATTTCTATACAATCTTGTTTTTGACACAAAATGTGCCAAATATTTTATTTTTCGTATTCTTCATGAAAGAGATTACACACCCTTTTCTCTGAAGGATGATGCTGCCCTTCTGTGACCATCGGAAAAAATCACTTAAATTTGGAAGACGGCACCCGCGACTTGTGTCTCCCCCCTTCCTCCCCAAAAAAATTCCGCCGATGGTCACGCCGCCATCTCCACAGCGCCATTACCCCCGACGGAACTCTTTCAATTTCTTTCGATCTTTTCTGACAAACCGCCCGACCGCCAGCATCACCGAGATCGCCATCCAGGCGACCAGCACCCCCAGCAGCGCCCCTCCGGCATCCAGCGCCATGTCGGAAAGCATCATGGTTCGCCCCGGCACAAAATATTGATGTACCTCGTCCGCGACCCCAAGAAGACTCGCAATCAGCCAGGCCGGCAGCACCAGCCGCAGTCCTTTGCGACGTGTCAAAGTAAAAACGGCCACCGTCACAAAACCGCCCAGCACCGTAAACAGGAGCAGGTGCGCGCCCTTTCGCGCCAAATATTTCAACAAAACAACCGACGGATCCGTCGACTGTATCAATTCCGCTTTCGTCGCCAGCCCGAGCCGGACCAGCACTTCATAGGTCTGCTGCGTCGTCTCCTGCATGGCCTGACTCGAGAACCAATAAATCACCGCAACCCAAACAATAACCAACAGCAGCGTCAATACGCGCTTCACGCGGGCATCCCCCCTCACCTCAACCATTATATGTCGAGAGGAGGGGTGTGGTCAAGGCCGCGACCAGGTTGACATAAAATAGTTTTCACCAGCACTCCAAGTCTTAGCCTATATTGAGCTCCCGCCGCGCTCCTTCTCCCGGATATACAGGTCCAGCGCCCGAATCCCACGGTGGGCCAGCTTGAACATCAGGTAGTAAAGATAAACCGTCAGCACCAAAAATCCAATCACAACCGCGACGTTAAAAAGACCAAACAAGCTCCAGAATGCGTTCATTTTCAAGCCTCCAAAAAATTTTTCTGCCGATGGTCTCCTAACCTGCACAACCCGCCAGAAGTCTCAGCCTTCACCTTTTACCCAACCTCCCGAGACTAAAACGGATTCATTTAACATCCCAAGTGGTATAAACAAGAAAGAATTTACATCAACCATGCAATAAAACACCACGCTCACGCGTTACTCGAGTAGAAGGAGCCCTGTCTATGATCCTGTTCAGTTTTGTCATTGACAATTCCATAGAACCGCAGTCCACAGGCAGTTCGGGCAGTTTGGACGAGAGCTTGTTTGGGCGGATCGGCTCCGGCGACATGGCTGCCTTCGATGAGCTGTACCAAGAGACCGAGCGCGCCATGTACACCTATGCCCTGACCCTGACGCGGCAGCATGACGAGGCACTGGACCTAATGCAGGAGGCCTATGTCAAAGTCCTATCGGCCGCACACCTCTACCAGCCTATGGGCAAGCCCCTGGCCTGGATGTTCACTATCCAAAAAAATCTGCACGTCTCTAAGCTCAGAAAATCCAACAGGATCACACCTCTGGACACCGCCGACATTGAAAATAATACCCGCTTTTCCTATGTGGAGGATCCCGATGACCGCATGGTCCTCGAAGCCGCGCTTACCATCCTGAATACAGAAGAACAACAGATCGTTCTGCTCCACGCCGTCACCGGCATGAAACATAAAGAGATCGCCGAACTGATGAATCTGGGGCTTTCCACGACCTTATCCAAATACAACCGCGCGCTGAAAAAGCTGCGCAGCTATCTTGAAGAAAGGGGGCTGCACTCATGAACGACGACCAACTCAAAAGACGCTTGAAGCGGGCTGTGGATCAAGCCCCCATCGATCTCCTCGAGTCTATAAAACAACAGCCCTACGAAAAAATGAGTGCCCATGACGAGATAACCCTTCAAGCTACAGCCGGCAGTCAAATTTCACCAGTCCGGTCAAACCGCCTGAAGCCCGCACTGGCACTCTTATCCGCGGCCGCTGTGTTCCTCTTCGCCTTCATCAACTGGCAGATGAATACGCGGTGGGTTGACAGCATGGTTTACCTGGACGTCAATCCGAGCCTGCAAATAGAAACCAACCGAAAGGACCAAGTCATCCGCCTCAGTGGTATGGATGAGGAAAGTGTGGCCCTGATCAAAGACCTAGACTACAAGGGCAAAGATCTCGAAGCTGTCGCGGCAGAACTCCTGGACCGACTCGTCCTTGGGGACTACATCAGCAGCAGCGAACCGGCCATCCTCCTTTCCGTCTACAACGAGGACCCCGAAAAGCGCGACCGCCAGCTCAGCGAGCTGGACCAGGCCATTCACGCCTACCTTCAAAGCTTAAAGATTCAGCCGATAGTCTTGACCCAGCCCCTCGACCCAACCCATACCCTTACAGACTATGCAGAGACGAACCAGATTTCCGTCAGCAAAATGACCCTGATCCGCAATATGATTCTCCTCGATCCGGAGCTTAAGACGGAGGACCTCGCCAAATTGACTCTGGAGCAGCTGATTAAAGTCTCCTCAAAGGTCACGCTGGATCTGGACAAAATTATTCAAAGTTCGGATCTGGATAGGATCAAGACGTTGGATGACCATGATGACGACGAGGATGACAAGGATGACGAGGATGACGAGGACTATGAGGACAATGAGGACGATGGGGACGAATTCGACGACGAGTCAAATGACGACAAAGACGACTCTGACGACTCTGAGGATTCGGATGAACAGGATGACTCTGAGGATTTAAATGTCAACTCAGCTGATGATTCAGAGGATGAAGATGCCACAGAAGATGGCGACGAATTGGATGTGGATGACGACCCAGAAGATCTGGACGACATTGAAGATGTTGACGTCGAAGATCTTGACGATCATGATGACTTGGACGATTCAGATGTTTCTGATGACAGCGATGACGGAGAAGAAGAGACTGAGCTGGATGACTGAGGGTGTGGTCTGATGACCATCGGCTAAAAAAATCTTTTAAAGTAATGCAATAAAAGTCACGCCTGGCGCGTTAATCAGATATAACGCACCTGACCTACTAAAAAAGGAGTGACTTAAAATGACAATACGTAAAAAGATCGCCCTGCTTGCGGTGCCTGGCCTGCTGGTCGCTGCCGCCTTCACCTTTGCCTTTGTGAACGCCCCTGCCAATACCCTTACTTTTGATGTGAATCCGAGCATCGAGCTCGTCACCAACCGACTGGACGATGTCATTGAGATCAATCCGCTGAATGACGACGCCGAGGCGCTGCTGAAGGATTACAGCCCAAGCGACAGGGATCTTGAAGACGTGGTCAACGACCTCGTGGACCGCATGATCCTGACGGGGTACATCAGCGGCGGACAGGACAACCTTGTCATGATTACCGTTCAAGACAACCAGGCCAATGAAGCGCTGGTGGACCGAGTGAACAAGATGATCGCCGCGTTCCTGGAGAACAAACAAATTGAGGCGACGATCGTCAACAAGCGGCTGGATGTGGCTCGGGAAGCGCTCAACAAGGATGGCATTTCCTCCGGCAAGCTGGCTGTCATTGAAGCGTTGATGGCGGCTGACGACCGACTTTCGAGAGAAGAGCTCTCAGAAATGAAAGTCTCAGAGCTGGTAGCCGTCGCGAAAGCGCTTGATCTTAAGCCATCCACACTATTTGACGTAGTTTTGGATGATGACGACTTTGATGGTGACGACTTTGATGGTGACGACTTTGATCTGGACGACGATTTTGACCTTGAGGATGATTCTGATCTCGACGATGACTCCGATCTCGACGATGACTGGGATGATGGTGACCGCGATGACGCTATAAACGATCGCGATGACGATTCAGACGAAGATGATGACAAAGCCGTCAACGACGACGATTTTGAGGATGACGACTCAGATGACGACGCTGACATGAATGACGACCGCGACGACGACCGAAATTCTGTTTCCAACAGCACAGACAGCGTTTCCTCAGCCTCAGTCAACGTAACCGTTTCCGACAATGTCATTTCTTCAGACAGAGCCAGAGCAATCGCCTTGAATAGAATCAATGGCGATGTTATCAAGCTGGCGCTTGATTATGACGACGATGACCAACCGGAATATGAGGTCGAAATCCTTTCCGGCGATCTGAAATATGAAATCGAAATTGACGCTGTGACTGGTCAAATTCTAAAAGTTGAATCCGAATCCGCGCTAGATGATGACAGCGATGAACTCAATGATGTCGACGACGATGCAATTTTGAATGATCGCGATGACAACGAGGATGAATCCGATGACGATGATGATGATCATGATGACGAAGAAGAAAACGATGATGATGATATCAATGACGATGACAATGATGACCGTGAAGACGATTAAACTTTAATAAAAAATACCCCAGCCTGATTATGAAAACAGGCTGGGGTATTTCTTTTACAGCAAATCCTTATACGATCGCTGCTATTTCATTTTTCAACTCATATGCAATTGTAATCACTGATCTCTTGAATTTCCTGCTCTGCAATGGGTGCTAACCGTATGATGCTCCTACTTCTCCTATCTGTTAATCAATATCAGTCCCGCAATGCACAGCACCGCGCCAAAGATCTTGCTGACCTCAAAGGCTTCCTTGTAGATCATGATCCCAACCGGGATCAGCGCAATGGCCAGGGCAATATTCGCCACAAGGCTGCCCACACTGATGTTCCAGCCTGCCCTGTAGGCGGCCAGGAAGCCGAACTCCAGGCCCAGAATCGAAATGCCCAGGAGAAAGGCCGTCCAGTTGAGTGACTGTAAGGACTCAATGATACCCTTGTCCGATTTATAGAATATTAGCGCGAACATGGACAACGCCGCAGCCACGAGATAGGTCACCGTCAAACTCACGAAAGGATTGATCTTATCCGGCGTAGATTTTTGAGCGATGTGGTACAGGATATTGGACGCGACGATCATGACTATAGAAAAGACGTACATGAGGCTCTCCTCCTGGTATTATATTCCATAACTAAGTATGCTGAATAAACTGGATTTTAAGCCTGGTTATTACCAGCAGGTTAAACAATTGTTAGTTTTGATATTTACAGAACGATACACTAGGTTCTGCTTTGGGTGTTGCTGCAATTTGGGTGGAACTGTGACTATCTGCCAAGCTCAATAACATTAGCGACCAGTGCCTTGCACTTGCCGCAGTCAGACCCTGCGCCGGTCACTTCAGCCACCTGATCCGCGGTGGAAGCGCCGTTTGAGATCGCGGTCAGGACGTCCTGGAACGTGACGTTTTTGCAGCCGCACAGCATGGACATGATGTGGTCGAGGTTTTCGCTGCAGCCATCGCATTCGCCGCAGGCGCCGGTGACCGCTTTGAGCTCCTCAAGTGAGCGCGCGCCAACGATTTGCGCCTTTCTGAATGCCAGATACTCTACATTGTTTGTCGTGCAGATGATCCCTTTGCTTGCCATTTTTCTATGTCTCCTTTTCATATGTGGTTTTTCCCAAGCTTCTATTTGGGTGCTTTTTGAAATCTTACCAGGAGATTTTATATTATTTTTGAAAAGATTTCAAATCCTTTTCTGTGCTTTCTTGTGGGGAAATTATGCTAAAATGAAGTGACGATGGAACATAGTGTTGGAGGGGCTGATGGGGCTGATGGCTGACCATTGGCTAAAACCAGCTTTTAGAATTGAAGGTTAAGGAGCGTTTTGAGATGGAACAAATGAGTTTAGAGCCTCAAAAAAATAAATTTACTGATAGTCAACTGACCCTCGCCTCGCTGCCGCGGAAGTTCAAAGGCTTTCTGTTCGACATGGACGGCACACTGTTTGACTCGATGACGATGTGGCGGCACCTGATGCCGGATTATCTGAGGACCCACGGGATCGAGCTGCCGCGGGAGGTCCACAAGGCCATGCAGGGGTACACGCTGGATCAGGTGATTGAGGCGGTCGCTGAGCTTTATCACGAGCATCTGGATGAGCAGAAGATGTTTGAGTATTACGACTGGCGGTTGAAGCAGGCTTACAGCGAGCAGGTGGTATTTAAACCCTTCGCGCTAGAGTATTTGCAGCATCTGAGGGCTCAGGGGAGACGGCTGGCCCTGGTAACAACGACGGACCGGGTCTATGTGGACGTGCTGTTTGAGCGCTTTGGACTCCACGACTATTTTGAGGTGATCCTGACTATTTCAGATGTCGGGGCGGGCAAGAATAAGCCTGATATCTATCACGAAGCAGCGCGGCGGTTAGGGCTTGGCGTTGAGGACTGCGTCGTTTTCGAGGACGCGCTGTTCGCGCTGGAAACGGCCCGAGCGGCTGGGTATGTGACGGTTGGAGTCGAGGATCATGGACATGTGGATGAGGAGACGCTGGAACAGCATTGCGATTTGATGATTAAGAGTTGGGAATGGGCGTAGGAAATTAAAGACCCGAGACACCTCAAGTTTTAAACCATGAGGTGTCTCGGGCCTTTTTTCCAATTATTATACTTCTAATAATTATTTCTTTTTGCCTCCAGAAGTTCTACTTGAAATGATTTCAATGTCAATGTAAGTCAAATTATGCGTACCCATGATTTGGGCACTATAGAGATAAGTTTTTTCAGGATCAATCCTGATCCCTGTTTCCGTATCATTAAATTTGATCTCACTTTCTAATGGTGTATAGAACGTCAACCTGTACCAACCTGCCTTCTGTGGCTTCCATGCACCTTCGGATGCTCCGAAAATATACTTGCCACCAACGTTCAACTCTGGCGCAAACGATATAATAATCGGTGCATTTATGTCATTATATTTATCGAATGTCCACATTTTGTTGTTGATATCCCATGTTAGTTCAGGAATACTTTCTCCAAAGTATTGAACTGCAAAGATTCCTTGATCCGTAACAATGGTTGCCTCAAGTGCATCATAAGTAGTAGTGTCTGTTCCCTGTACTTCATCAGGACTGCTCGCATTGGCCAAAACTTCCATGTTATAGCCTTTCATAGGTTCAACTACGTCCTTATAAAGCGTCAACTCTAAACGTACAGAGGATCTGACTTTGTGCTTTACAGTCTCAAGGCTGTCACCCCAGTCAACTTCGCTGACAATTACTGGTCCCCCAACATTATTGATAAAATCTGCCTGCCATATATTACCTTCAATCTTTTGAGCGTACCAATTTGCGCTGATAGCTAACAAACGATCAATTTCCGTCTGAGGTAAAAGATTTGCATCAAATATGAATGTCGTTGTAAAGACCGGATCCCCAAGATACGGTGTTATTTCTAAGTTATCTACTGCAATGACGGGGAATGAAAGGTTATTGCCTTGTGCAGTTTCCTCTGAAAAAGTTAAGGTCAAAACCATGACCAATGTGGTTAAAATTGCAACTAACACTTTAAACCTTTTTTTGCCTCTCATGATTTCTCCTCCTTTTGTATGAACTGAGTTAATGTAGATTTTCCATTTTCTAGCCAACATTTAACATTTATCATTAATCATTTAAATCCCACCAATCCCTTTAAAAGGCAAGAGTATCACGCAAATAAAAAACCGACTCGAATAATAAGTCGGTTTCGCCTTTAGCTCCAACCGGATGACAGGCGCCCATACCCATCCGGTTATCATCACTTCTCGAAGTGAATATTTATTTTGAATGCAAAATATGCAGTCATTTATAAATTTTTATCAGCATCATTTGTGTTGTAATTTATACCCAAAATTATTCTAGACCTGCATTATAAGACATTTATTTTTTAAATTGGTTAAATTGACTATATTGATTATATTGCACAATTGTATCACTTGTAGTTTGTTGCAGAAAAAGAACCCAACGTTTGCATGTTTACGCATTGGGTTCTCTTTTTTCATCTTATGTTATTAGCTTCATTTGATCACAGTTTTTCAGCTCGTCGTGGTAACCATTCTACTTCGTCCACTTGCCTCCAAGTCTATCTCGAATTTGATCCGGTTCGCAGTCAAGATCACAATCTCTTAAATGTAAATGTGTCTGCTGCTTATCATATATTGGATCGCGATCACGGTCGCAGGCTCTGGTCTGGTCCTTGGCGAAAGATGCAGCGGAAAAGGTCATCATGATCAGTACCAACAGCAATGCTAACATTCTTTTCATCTTACTTGACCTCCAATTCTAAGGGTTTGCTTGTTCATCAGTTAACGGGCACTTCCCGTTTAACTGATCTAATTATAGCGCTTATATGTGAAATAATTGTCGTGGATTGATGAACAGATTGTAAAATAAAAACTTTCGTCATCTCTAAATCATGCAAAGCACCTACAAGCTCTGGCACCAAAACAAACTTGGTGACTGACACCAACTTAAATTTGGTGACGCGGACAACTTTCGATTCGGACTGTAATATTTAATAAATATTACCAAGGTGTAATCCCACTGCCAGATGCTCAACTAGCTCCTCTTTGGTATAGGGCCACGCCCCAGCCCAACACACAACTAACTCTACCGGACGTGCACCTCGCGGCTGGTGCCTATTGCTCCGCCCCCAACCACGCTGCACGTGATTAAGGGCTGCGCTTCGGTATAGGGCCACGCCCTTTTGTTAAAGCTACACCTCACCATACAGACGTGCACCTCGCTCCGCTGCGCTGCGCTTCGGTATTGGGCCAAGCCCAATACAAATAAAGAAAACACCATGGTTCAGAGAGCTTGCTCTCTGAACCATGGTGTTTTCTTTATTTGTGCACCTCTTAAGCTTCGCCTAAATACGCCTTCCTCACCCGGTCATCGGTCAGCAGGGCTTTCGCTTCACCCTCAATGGTGATGCTGCCGGTCTCGAGGACGTAGGCGTAGTCTGCCAGTTGGAGGGCAATATTGGCGTTCTGCTCAACCAAAAGCACTGTCAGGCCCGTCGTCTTGTTCAGGTCCGCTATGGCGCTGAAGATTTCTTGGACGACAATCGGCGCCAGGCCCATGGAAGGCTCGTCCAGCATCAGCAGGCGGGGCTTCGACATCAGAGCGCGGCCAATAGCCAGCATCTGCTGCTCGCCACCGGAAAGCGTTCCACCCATTTGCTTAGAACGTTCCTTCAAGCGTGGAAAAAGCTTAAACACGAATTCCTTATCCTTTGCCACGCCATCCTTATCCTTACGCAGATAAGACCCCATATCCAGATTCTCTTCCACGGTCAGAGCCGTAAAGATCCGCCGGCCCTCCGGCACGTGAATGACGCCCTTACCCACGATTTTTTCCGATGGCAGCGCCAACAGGTTCTCCTCCTCAAAGAGGATCTGACCCTTGCACTTTACCAGATTTGAAATGGCTTTCAACGTCGTGGACTTTCCAGCACCGTTAGAGCCTATCAAAGTGACAATCTTCCCCGCAGGGATCTCAAAAGACAGGTCGCGGAGGGCGTGAATACCGCCGTAAAACACGTCAATGCCTTGAACCTTAAGCATTCTGCTCCGCCCCCTTTCCAAGATACGCCGCTATGACGCGCTCATTTTTCATGATCTCCTCAGGTTTGCCCTCGGCGATCTTATTGCCATAGTCGAGAACGGCGACACGGTCAGAGATGCCCATGACCAGTTTCATGTCGTGCTCGATCAACAATACGGTGAAGCCCCTGTCCCTGATCTTGCGAATCAGCGTAGTCATTTCCACTTTTTCATTGGTGTTCAGACCGGCTGCAGGCTCGTCCAGGAGAATGAGGCGCGGCGAGGATGCCATAGCCCGCGCAATTTCCACGTGTCGCTGAATGCCGTATGGCAGACTGACGGCGATTTCGTCTTTATACTGTGTCAGATCCAGGAATTCCAAGATCTCTTCACAGACGGAACGGATCCTGACCTCCTCCAGCTTGTGGCGCTTCAGGTGCAACAATGCGTCAAAGATGCTGGAAGATGTCCTGCAGTGCTGGCCCACCATGACGTTCTCAAGGACTGTCATGCTGGCGAATAAGCGGATGTTCTGAAAGGTTCTGGCCATGCCCAGCTTAGTAATTTCATAGGGCTTGGATTTTTTAAGTTCCGCCCCCAGAAAGTCGACGCGACCTTCCGTTGGTTCGTAAATACCTGTCAGCAGGTTGAAGAACGTCGTCTTGCCGGCGCCGTTGGGGCCAATCAGGCTGACAATTTCGTGCTCATCGATATGGAAATCGACCTTGCTAACGGCCGTTAGACCGCCGAAGACTTTTGAAATTCCAGATGCCTCTAGGATTTTCATCGGCCGCTCCCCTCCTTTTCAAACTGTCGAGACTGATCATGCCCTGCGGGCGGATGATCATCATCATAGCCAGCAGGATGCCGTAAATAGCGTATCTATAAGTGGAGATGTCGCGAAGGGCTTCCGGCAGGATGGCCAGGATCACGGCGCCAACAATAACGCCCGGAATGCTGCCAAGACCGCCGAGAACCACCATGGTCAGAATGGTGACGGACTCCATGTACGTGAAGTTGTCCGGGTTGACGTAGTGGACGAAGGAAGCGAAGAAGCCGCCCGCGAAGCCCGCAATAACTGCGCCAAGAACAAAAGCCAGGATCTTCATGTTGGCCGGATTGACGCCCATGGACTCCGCCGCGATCTCGTCATCCTTGACCGCCGCGAGGCCGCGGCCCAGTCTGGAATCTTCCAGACGCTTGCTGATGATAATGGTGATCACAACCATCACCAAAATGATGTAATAATAACCGGTGTTGCCCTTGACTGCCATGCCAAAGAAGGATGGGGACGGGATGCCCGGAATACCGGCAGGGCCCCGTGTAAAGGTGCCCCAGTTGATCAGGATCAATCTGAGAATCTCACCAAAGCCTACAGTGACAATGGCCAGATAGTCGCCCTTCAGGCGCAGGGTCGGAATCCCCAGAATAAAGCCAAAGATCCCGGCCACGACACCGCCCGCCACTAAAGCGATCCAGAAGTTCACGCCAAAGGACACCGTCAGAATGGCCATGGTGTAAGCGCCCAGGGCGTAAAACGCCGAGTGGCCCAGGGACAGCTGCCCTGCCTGGCCCAAGACAATATTGAGGCTCAGCGCCAGCACAATATAAAGCAGCACCATAACGCTTGTTCGAAGGATATAAGGTTCTCCCGCCAACAAGAACGGTAAAACCAAAGCAAACACGCCAACGGCGCCAAGCAAAGCCTTCTTCTTGCCGCCGCCCACCTTGATCAGCTTCTTGCTGGCAAAGTCAAAGAACCGGGCCAGGACTTGAATGCCTAAAAACAATATTGCAGAGTACAATAAGAGATTTCGGAGCACAGTCATTAGATTTGTCATTTACCCGCGCCCCCCTACACTTTCTCTTTCATGGTCTTGCCGAGGATGCCCGTAGGCTTGAACAGCAGGACTATGATCAGGATGATGAACGCAATGGCGTCACGGTAGCCGGAAGAGACATAAGCTGCCCCGAGACTCTCCGACACGCCCATGAGCATGCCGCCAATCATGGCGCCCGGAATGCTGCCAATACCGCCAATAACTGCGGAGATGAACGCTTTGAGACCTGGCACGAAACCCATCATCGGGAAAACTGCTTTATAATACATGCCGACCAGAGCACCCGCAGTGGCGCCAAGGGCGGAGCCCAAGGCAAAAGTAAAGTAGACCACGCGGTTCGTGTTGATGCCCATCAGTCTTGCCGTGTCCATGTCCTGGGACACGCAGCGCATGGCTTTGCCCATTTTGGTATATTTGACAATGTAGGATAAGACCGAAACGAGAATGATAGTGACTACAATGATAATGATTTGAATCGTCGACATTCTAAAACCGGCGAAGTTGTAAATTTTGTTGGTCATGACCTCCGGGAACGACTGCGTCTCCGGACCCCAGACCAGCATGGCGAAGTTTTCCAGAAAGATGGCGACACCAATCGCCGAAAGGAAGAGGCTGATCCGCGGCGCTTTAAAAACCGGGCTGTAGGCAAACTTGGCAATCGCGATCCCGAACAGCGCCGCGCCAGCCATGCCAAACAGCATTGCCGCGGCAATGGGCAGGTTGAGGATCGTAATGGCCGTCAGCGTCAGAAACGCGCCCACCATATACAAGTCGCCGTGCGCGAAGTTGATCAGGCGGATTATGCCGTAGACCATGGTATAGCCAATCGCTGTCAGGGCGTAAATCGAACCGAGGGCGATCCCGTTGCTGAGATGCTCCATAAACATGCGTAGACACCACCTTTTGAAATGCACGCCCCCTAGTGACAGGAAGCCCTTCCCCTTTTTGACAGGGGCGAGGCCCCCTTGTGACAGGGGGCGTGGCAGAGTGAGGCTTTCATAGAAATGTCAGTGCTTTCGGGTCAGAACTACTGAAAAAATCTTTTTGCCGATGGTCCCGGAAGTCCTACGGCTGAACATCGGCAGGAACGATCTTGCCGTCTTTAACGGTGAGGATAATGATGTTGCGTGTGACAGCGTTGTCGACGAACGTGATTGGGCCGGCGACGCCTGGGAATTCCTGTGTCTCATTGAGGAACGATGTGATGGACTCACGGTCCGCGCCTTTGGTTTTCATTGCCTCGAGAAGGACGAGTGCGGAGTCATAAGCGAGAGCGGCGTAGGTGTCAGGCTCCTTGCTGTACTTCGCGACGAAAGCTTCTGTGAATTCTTTAGTACCGGCAAACTCGATGTCCGGATGGAAGAAGCCTGTGAACTTGATGCCTTCAACCGCGTCGCCGCCAAGCTTGACGAGCTCTTCTGAGCTGATGCCTTCCGTGCCGAGCATGTCGATGGCAAAGCCTGAATCCTTGGCTTGCTGAGCGATCAGTGCGGTTTCAACATAGTAGCCAGCGACGAACAGGAGGTCCGGGTTGGTGTTTTTGATGTTGGTGAGCTGCGGGCTGAAGTCTTTGGACTGGCCTTCGAAGTAGGTTTCAGTTGCGGTGATGGTGCCGCCGAGCTCTGTGAAGCGCTTCGTGAAGTCGTCCTTCAGGCCGACGCCAAAGTCGTTGGCGGTGAACATGATGGCCGCGTTTTTCTTGCCCATTTGGTTGTAGGCGTACTCAGCGAGTCTGTAAGCCTGATCTGTGTCCGTCAGGGAAATTCTGAAGACGTGCGGTGTGGAGCCGTCTGTGATGGCCTTGTTGACAGAGTCTGTGATGACCGGGATGCCGGCTGCTTCATAGATGCCGCGGGCTGCCAGCGTACAAGAGCTGTTCCAGTGGCCTATGACCGCAAGAACGCTGTCGTCCGCCGCGAATTTCTGCGCGACGTTTGGTGCTTCTTTAGGGTTGCCTGTGTCGTCGCCGACCAGGAGCTTGACTTGCTTGCCGTCGATGCCGCCAGCCGCGTTGACTTGCTCGAGGGCCAGCTCGATGGCTTTGACTTTCATGTCGCCGAACTGAGCGGAGTCACCCGTCATAGGGTTGGCGCTCGCGATGTAAAGTTCCGTGCTTTCTTCTTTTGCGCCGCCGGAGCATCCGGCGAGGGCTGTGACTGCGAGGAGAAGGATCATTAATAATGCCAGCATTTTTTTCATGTTCATTGTTTCCCCCTTAGCTTCTATGTTCGTTTTTTCCAGTGCTGTTTGCCGATGGTCACCCATCGCTGCACTTAGTTATATAGCAGGAAGGATGCCAAGTTAGGATTTTGAATTAGATTTTCACGAAATAATAAAAATATTGCGATAATTTAAGTAGAGTTGAAACTACACCCCCTGAAAAGGTAAAAAGACCCTCGCCGAGGGTCTTTTTCTGATTGAAGCAGGCGGACTTACTGTTTTGATCATTCGTCATTTTTCGACAAAAAGTATGCAATAATTTCATGACATGCAAAAACTGCATGATTTTAAGACCAGCTAAGGAAAGTCAATTCTTTTCTTTAAGAAAGATAAAAAAATTGAGTTTAAAAAATGGGTACAACAAACTAAGCCATTGAAAAGTACGAACAATGGCTATTTTTCAATTCCATTGAA
>Ga0302240_1001871_pt1 | contig 15540 bp, 13 predicted proteins | sample AAG_UR_His_MG_FD_193538 | JGI IMG/M metagenome (GOLD analysis project Ga0302240, IMG submission 193538) | Enriched activated sludge microbial communities from anaerobic digester in WTTP, New Holstein, Wisconsin, United States - AAG_UR_His | ecosystem: Engineered > Bioreactor > Anaerobic >... | reverse complement strand
TCAGATGTGCGACGCCTTGTCTCGCAACCTGCCCGGCGAGCTGAAGACGATCCTCGCCAAATGCCTGGCTCACGCCCGCAAGAACGCGATGTTCCACCTGACGGATAACGGCGCTCGGGTGGGCGACATGTACATGAGTCTCATCTACACGTGCCAACTCTGCGGAGCCAACCCGTTCGACTCCCGATGATTCTCATCCACACCGGTGAGTTCGGCAGAAGCGGTCGGTCTTTCCTCGCCCCTCATCGCAGGCATGGCCATTGACGTCTGCACCCCCGATCCTTCCTGCCTCAGCAGACAACGAACAACACGACCCCGGCCCGGCGGCAGGGCAACGGCAAGCAGCAGTCATCGGCTCGGAAAGGGCCCCGATGCCGAACGTCCGCCGCCACGCCAGGCGCCAAACTCGCGGCCACCACCCACAGTGTGTATTTCTTGACTCCCGCACGCTTGCGGAAAGGACACAAACGGTCTGCGGTACTCGGTCCCTGTGGTGTCGAGACTGCGCAGACGCGTGGCGGGAAACCTGCCTCGGTCCGATTCCCACGGCGGGCGACAGCGGCAACGCGGCCGGCTTGGAGATCATCGACGCCCAGCCCTGCCCGATGTGCGGTGGCTTGGAGCGATGGCAGGCCCTGGCGGGCGGCGGGCATTGTTCGACCTGCAGCCCGGCGACGCCCACGGGTGAGCGACTGCGGCGACTGGCAGCCGAACTGCGGGAACGCTACCCCGTGGCACGCGAGGCGAACTTGCAGCCCCAGCCCGTGACGGCTCCCAGGACGTGGCCCCCGGCGGTGCCCGATGGCATCCTGGCGGACCGGATACCGACCTGCAGCGACTGCGGGCGGCCCCGGTCTGTGGTGCCCGGTCAACCTGGCAGGCCCTCGGGGTTGTGTTTCGCTTGTTGGGGGAAGCGACGGTGAAGCGAACACGCAAACCACGGCAGCGGGCGACCAAGGCCAGCGAACGGACCCGACAGGCCAGCCCGGCGGACTCGCCCACGGCGGTCTACTCGGACAAGCTGTTGAAGCGGCTGGTTGTGGTCGAACGCGGCGGGCAGTTGTGGCTTTGCCCCCGGCGGCCCGGTGGCTGGTCGAGTCGGCAGCGGCTGCAGATGACGCCGGAAGCCCGACAGCAGCGGCTGACGCCGGCCCGTGACATCGACGCGGGGACGTTTGGTATCGAGTGACGAACTCTCTGCCTGCCCGACGCTGCTGGCCGGCGGCTGCGGGCGGGACAACTAAACTACCGGCCGAACGAGGTGGTGTGATGGCGATTCTTTGGGGAATGACGCTAGAAGACAGTTTCGAGTTTGGCCAAGAAGCGGCACGATTCGACAGCATGTTAGCCAAGCAGAAGGGTGAGCACGCAACGGCGATTATTGATGCCTTTCTAAAGGGGTACACGGTCCGACTGCAGGCCGATGGCGGCTTGGGTGCCACATGGCAAGCGGATAGCATCGCGGAGAACTTATCCCAGCGGTTGGCCCGACTAACGACAGCCCCCACGCAGAAAACCGGCCCCCAGGATTGCCCCAGAATCGACGCAAACGGGGCAACGTGACTAGAACATCGAACAACGCCCCGATGCGTCTAATGAGCGTATAGGCGTTGTTCGGCACAGCGGCGGGAAACGGCGAGAAGCGGCGACGGTCCCCCACGGGGAAGAAAAAAAGGAAACCAGCAGTTGACGGCTAGCGTAGTGGCCGATAGGATAACTACAGCCTTGGACAACTACAGGAAAGGAAACGAACATGGCCAAGAAGAAACGGGAACCCGAAACGCTTTCAGAGCAGTTGCGGCAAGTCGTCTTGGACAGCGACTTGACGCAATACAGAATCAGCAAGCTGGCGGGGATGAGCCAAGCCCAGTTACATCGGTTTATGACCACGGGCAAGGGAATCTCTATCGAGACGTTAGACAGAATCGGCACGGTCCTACGGCTGCGGCTCGTTGTGGACGCGGGCGAGTGACAAAACGACCACGGGCAGGCAGGCCCGGAAAGGCAGGTGAGCGATGGCATCCATTTACCGACGAACCCGAAGCTATCCGATTCCCAGCGATGCAGAAATCGTGACGGACAGGAAAGGGCAGCGGTGGGCCAAGTGGACGGACCGCAAGACCAAGCGGACCCGCAAGGAACCGTTGAACGCGACCGGTGATGCGGTGACGGTCGAATCAGGCAACTACGTCATTTCCTATTTCGACGCGGACAGGAAGCGGCGGCAGGTGAACAGCGGGACGCCCGACTTGGCGACGGCCGAACGCATCGCGGGGCAGTTGGAAAACAAAGCGCCCCTACGCCAAGCGGGCATCATCGACCCGACGCAAGAACGGTTCTCGACAGAAGCCCGGCGGCCCTTGGTTGACCACATCGAAGATTACCGGCGGTTTCTCACATCCAAGGGCAACACGCCCAAGCATGTTGAATCGACGGTCCGCTACATCGAAATCGTTTGCCAGCGGGTGAACGCCAAGCAGGTAAGCGATTTGAACGGGGCGGCGGTCTTGCAAGTTGTGGGCGAACTTCGCAACAAGGGCATTTCCAAGCGGACGAAAGACGGGGCAGGCCCTCGGACGGCCAACGCCTGCTTGACGGCAATCAAAGGTTTCTCCCGGTGGTTGTGGCGGGAACGGCGGACGCCCGTTGATGTCCTGGCGACGCTGCAGCGGTTCAACGAAGAAATTGACCGGCGGCACGTTCGGCGGGAACTGACGCCCGATGAAGCGGTCTATCTGCTTGGGTTCGTTGAAGGGTACACGACCAAGTTTCACAACATGCCCGGCCCGGATCGGGCGATGGTCTACCGGCTGGCCCTCGGAACGGGATTCCGAGCAAAGGAACTTCGCAGCCTGACGCCGGCAAGTTTCGATCTGGACGCGGACCCGCCGACAGCGACGGTTGACGCGGCCTACTCGAAACGGCGACATCAAGACGTGCAACCTATCCCGTCCGACTTGGCGGGCCTGCTGCGGGGATGGCTGGCCAAGTACGGGCGGGATGACCACCCCTTGGCCAACATGCCCGACAACACGGCCCGGATGCTGCAACAGGATCTGGCAGCGGCCCGGCGAAAGTGGATTGATGACGCCCCCACGGCCGAGGAACGAGAACAACGGGAGCGGTCCGATTTCCTGGCGTACCAAGACGCGGACGGGCGGGTTGTGGACTTCCACGCGACGCGGCACACGTTCATTAGCGGCATCGTGGCTACCGGGGCATCGGTCAAGACCTGCCAAGAGTTGGCCCGGCATAGCACCCCGACCTTGACCATCGGCCGATATGCCCACGCTCGGTTACACGACCTGCAAGGTGCCCTGGATGCCATGCCCGACTTGGCGACGCCCCCGGAAACCACGGGGACGCCCGAAGTGGTGGCAGCGACGGGGACAACCGACGATACCCCCTGTTGGAACGTGGCAGCAAATCGGCAGCAGTACAGCAGCATAACGGGGCGGAAAACTGCGAATCGTGGCGAATGGCCCGACGATTGCAGTGAGGCGGAAACGCCCCCGCAACAGGCCCAAGACGAACAGCCTAACGTGTTGAAGCTGCAAGACCTTGCGACAACAAAACCGCATCCTGCAGGATGCGGCGGTGAGCGGAGGGCACGGGAGTCGAACCCGCAACCGGCAAAGCCGGCATCTGATTTCGAATCAGACCCCTCACCATTCGGATACCCTCCGTTTTGCATGTTTTCTGTTTTGTGTTCCCTCTGTTAGCGGGAATCGGAATACCAAGCGTTGCCTCCTATCATATCGTCTGTCCGCTCAGCCGAAAAGCTGGGAAAGGCTGACAGCTGCAATTCGGCGGTCGTTCGACCAGATCACGAGACGACCGGTTCGTCGGACTTGCCCGCCGCGTCCTCGTCGATAGGGGCCGGTTGATCGGGCGGCACGCCGTATTTCTGCTGCCTGGCCCGCCCCCACGGACAGCCGCCGCGACTGAGCAGCAACTCGACCCGCTGGGCCAGTCGCGCCAAACGATTTCCCGCCCGCGCGCGGCGGCAGATCGGACAGCCGAACTCGCAGTAGTCCGGGTCCGACAGATTCGTCAAAGGCGGCAGCCAGCCGCCGAGCAAGTAGCGTTTCTGCGAGTTCACGATGAGCGTTCCTTTCCGCAGGGCTTGGCAACGAAAACCGAACCTGTCCGGCCGTCGCTTACGATCCTGGATCTTCAGGCCCGTAGCGGCCGCGGTATTCGGCGGCCGGATACTTGGCCTCATTCTTCTTCATCTTATCCCGGAAAGCCTCGCTGATGTCGATCTCCAACTCGTTGGCAATCGCCAGCGCATAACAGATGACGTCGGCCAACTCTTCGCCCACCTGTGTCAACTTTTCCGACGGTTGACCGATGCTTCGCGAGGCGTCCGTGGTGATCCACTGGAAATGCTCCATCAATTCGGCCGCTTCGATGGCCAGGGACATGCTCAAGTTCTTGGGCGAGTGGAACTGCTGCCAATCCCGGGCATCAACAAACTCGCGGACGACCGCCCGCAGTTCGCCAAGCGTTGTTTTTTGGTCGGACATCGGTACACTATCCTGGAATCGACGATCGGCAAATCCGCAGGCGGCCTGCGATTGGGACCTGAGCCGTCTATGTTACCGCAAACCACGGGTTCACGCGATGCCTCTGGATGTAATGGAAACGCTTTCCGATCTGGTTCGTTTGCCCAGCGTCAACCCGATGGGCCGTGACGTCAGCGGCGACGAGTACTTCGAGTACCAAGTCACGGACTACCTGGAGCGGCTCTTCGATCGGCTGGGCCTCCCCTGGCGCCGTCAGACGATCGAGCCGCGCCGGGAGAACATCGTGGCGCGACTGGACGGCGACGTTCCGGCGGAAGACGGCGGGACGATGTTGATGTTCGAGGCGCACCAGGACACGGTTCCGGTGGACGGCATGACGATTCCGCCGTGGACGCCCACGATCCGCGAGGGGCGAGTCTACGGGCGCGGGGCGTGCGACATCAAGGGCGGGATGGCCTGCATGCTGGCGGCCCTTTCCCGTTTGGCCGAAGAGCGGCCCCGCGGCCGGCCGACGCTCGTCATGGCCTGCTCGGTGAACGAGGAACACGGATTCGGCGGCGCCCCTCGGATTCACGAATTATGGGACGGCGGTTCGGGCTTCCTGCCGCGGGCACCGGACGCCGTGATCGTCGCCGAGCCGACGTTGCTGGACGTAGTCGTGGCTCACAAAGGCGCCCTGCGCTGGCGGTGTCACGCTCACGGACGCGCCGGGCACAGTTCGCAGCCGCAGTTGGGCGACAACGCGATCTATCGCATGGCCCGCGTGCTGGAGTCGCTGGAGCGTTACGCCCGCGACGTGGTTCCGGCGCTGGGCCGGCATCCGCTGGTGGGCCATCCCACGCTCAGCGTGGGGCTGATCTCCGGCGGCGTCAGCGTCAACACGGTGCCCGACCGGTGCATGATCGAGATCGACCGCCGCGTCCTACCGGCCGAAAATCCACAGGCGGCGTTGGAGCACGTCAAGGCGTTCGTGGCCGAGTCCGTGGCCGGCGACCCGCTGGTGGAACAGGAACCGCCGTACCTGATCTCCAGCGGCCTGTCCGACGAATTGAGCCGGGATTTCGCCGACCGTTTGAGCAGCACGATTCGCCGGTACGGTGGCTCGGGCCGCTGCATCGGCGTGCCCTACGGGACCGATGCTCCCGCATTTTCGAGCCGGGGGATTCCCACGGTGGTGTTCGGCCCAGGCTCGATCGAGCAAGCGCACACGGCGGACGAATGGGTGGCCATCGATCAATTGCTCACGGCGACCGAGATCCTGTACGAGTTTGCGTGCGGGCGCTAGCGCCAAACAGTGCTTCCGAGCGCCGGCATTCAGTGTGACAAGATGTTGCGCCAGCGATCGCTCACGCAAACGCGGGACGGTCCAGCCAGGAAGCAGAGTCAGGTCAAGCGTTTGGCCCGGCTCCAGCTTCCGTGCCGGCAACTCGACACGGCAACGCCACAACTCCTGTTTGTCCCGATGGCCTGCCCGGTAGCCGAAGTGAAAGGTCAGGATCAAATCGCGCCGGCCACCCAGGTCGATGGGGCGGTCGGAGAATTCGTTCTGCAGCACGGCGCGGAGATCCACACGCTCGGCCGGGCCCACCGGCGCGGGCGAGCCGGCGATTGACAGGGTCAATCCCGGCTCCGGTCCTGCCGTTCGCTCGGACCACGGACCGAGCCCGATGTGCCATCCGGTCGGTTTCTCGAGGTAATCCGGGAGCGCCAGTTCCGCACCTTTGCCGAGGGCCGGGCAGCCGGTCTGCGAACGGCCGGACTGGTCGAGACTGGGTTCGGCCGCCAGAGAGCCCTGTTCGAGTTGGCAGCCCTGGAACGTCTGGACTTGCGCCAACGTCAGGTCGAGATTCCGCCCCCACGTGAGAGGACTCTGCCAGTCGGCCTTGTTGGCGGCGAACAGGTTGTTGTGCGACAGAAAGCCGGCCCGGACGAAGGTCGAGATTTTCTCGGTCCCGTCGCGGCCCGCAACCAGATACACGGCGGCGTCATTCGAGCGGAAGACGTTATTGGCCAGGTGGGGCCGGTCGGGAACCGCGCCGACGTCCCGCATGTTGAAGCCCGTGCCGCAACGTTCGATCAGATTGCCCCAAATGCGGTCGCCGTGCGTCGTGCCCGAACTGATCCAGACGCCCTTTGCGCAGTCGGAAATGTGGTTCTGCCAAATCAGGTAGTGACCGCGGTCGGTCTTCCCGGCGCCGGGGCCGCTGGAACGTTCGCCGGTGATCGCGATGCCGTTCACCTGGTCGTAGATCCGGCAGCCCGTCACGACGAGTTCACGCACGGCGCCCTTGGAGCCGACGCCCAAGCCTCCGTTGAAGATCTCGCAGCCGTCGACGAAGTTGGGACCCCGGTCGCCGCAGTCGATCGTCGACATGGTGTGCGAGTTCGATCCGTGGTCCCCTCAGTAGAAGGAATCGTGCATCCGGCAGTTGCGGAACGCGGAATATGAGCAGCCGGAGAAATAAGCGTTGTAGGAATTGTCGACGGAGTTGGAACAGTGGGCGATCTCGCACGCGACGACTTCACAATGGTCGGCGGTGATCTCGCAGACCACGTTTTGGCCGAAGAACATGTGCAGCCTCTCCACGCGGATCCAGGGCCGGCTCACGTTCAGGACGTGGTTCTGTGACGCCTCGATGCGGTGATTGTCGGGCGTGTCGCTCTCTCGGCACCAAACGTAGACCCAATCGTCGTCTTGCGTCCACGTGCCGGGGGTCTTGAGTTCCGAGAGGGGCGGGTCTTCCCGTTTGCCCCAGTCGGGCCGCGGGTGCGTCAGCCGTTCCGAGTCTTCGTAAAGGCCCTTGACGTGCTTTGGCGGGTGCTTCACTTCCCAGATGTTGCCCGTGTGTTTCTCCCAGCCGGCCGGCCGCACCGAGCCCAACAGCGCCACGTACTCGCCGGGGGCGGCGCACACCGTGATCGGCCGCCCCGGCTCGCCGCCTCGCGGGAACGTGACGGGGCCGCCCAAACGATACTCACCCGCCCGCAGGACGACCCGATCGCCGGGCGATGCCTTGGCGAGGGCCGCTGCCAAGGCGTCGTTGGCCAAGCCTTCGGCTGGCGGGTTCACGACGATTTCCGCCGCCCGCGCGGCCAGCGCCCCGGTAATTGCCGCCGCAGTCGCGGCGATGCCGATCAAAATGTCTTTCCTCATGACGGTCTGTCCTCTCTGGTTCAGTCACCGGCCGCGGATTGCCGCCGGTGCATGAAGGTGCTTCCCGGTTGCTTGATAGTGCATTGATGATAGACTGCGCGGACGGCTGTTAGAAGTCATCCTGCCGCGAGCGGCGGGTGCCGGAAGGGTGAGTGCCGATCAGGTCGCGGGTGGCGGCGATTTCGGATTGGGGATTTGAGATTTGAAGTCGTGAATTTCAGAACGGCGATCCGATTCGTCCAGCAACGCCCGATACAAGGCGGCTCGGCCGAGGGTGAGCTGGTCGAGGGCGATGGTGAGGATACGGACACCGGCCGACGCGGACAAGACGTCCGTGTTGCCAGTCGCAGAGGCTTCGGCTACAAACGTGATGACGAGCCGCCCCCGCCCGGCCGCTTACGTCTGAATTGGAGTTCCCGAACGATGCTTACTTGCCGTTGCCCGGCAAATCGACTAAAACATCGGCTCCGGCGAGCGTGGGTTTCGCTGGACGGCGTCAGAACAGACAGTATTGGGCAGTTCCTATCCTTTTCGAACTCGGAGTGCGAGAACCCATGACGGAAGCAAAGATCATCAAAGACGATAGTGTGGCGAAAGTGCTGGATCGGGCCTTGGATGCCGGCGGCGGGCTGCTGCGGCTGACACCCACCTGGGTTCCACGCAGCTTTCTCCATCCGGGCAAGCGCATCAAATTGCACCCCGACGACTATTATGCTTACGGCGGGGACCGCGGCGGCATCGACGAACGCTGGTTCGGCAGCACGACCGAGGCGGCGAACGAAGGCCGTGTCTGGCACGAGGGCCTGAGCTTCTGCTCGTTCGAGGGCCGGCACTTCTTGCTTCGGGACGCCGTGGCCGAGGCCGGCGTTCGCGTGGTGGGCAAGGCGTTGTGGGACAAGTACCAACGTTGGCCCGTGTATTCCAAGTTCTTCGACAACATGGGGCCGATTCCGCACCACATGCACCAAACCTTCGAGCACGCCAAACTGACCGGCCAGGAAGGCAAGCCGGAAGCCTACTACTTCGCACCGCAGTACAACAACTGCGACAACGCCTTCCCGCACACGTTCTTCGGCCTGGAGCCGGGCACGACGAAAGCTCAGGTCCGCAAGTGCCTGGAGGACTGGAACAAGGGCGACAACGGCATCCTGGACCTGTCCAAGGCGTATCGGCTGAAACGGGGCGCGGGCTGGCTGGTGCCGCCGGGCATCCTGCACGCGCCGGGCTCCCTGTGTACGTACGAACCGCAATGGGGCAGCGATGTGTTCGGCATGTACCAGTCGCTGGTCGAAGGCCGCATCGTGCCCTGGTCGCTGCTGGTCAAGGACGTGCCGCAGGACAAGCATCAAGACCTGGACTTCATCGTCGATCAGTTGGACTGGGAAGGCAACGTCGATCCGAATTTCAAAGACAACCACTATCTGGAACCGATCACCGCCGGCCAAGGGCAAGGCTGGGTGGACGACTGGATCGTCTACGGACTGGTCGCCGGCAAGCAGCTGTTCAGCTCCAAGCGGCTGACGGTCGATCCGGGCGCGAGGTGCGTGCTGAAAGATCCCGGACCCAGCAGCTGGATCACGGTCCAGGGCAAAGGCCGCATGGGCAAGCTGAACCTGCAGACGCCTGCGATGATCCGCTTCGGGGCGGAAACCGAGGACGAAGTCTTCATCACGCACGAAGCCGCGACGGCCGGCGTCGAGATCGAGAACACGGGCAGCGAACCGCTGGTCGGCCTGCGGTACTTCGGCCCCGACACGTTCGCCAAGGTGCCCAACGTGGGCGACTATAGGAAGTAGGCCGGCCGCAGCGGACTTTTGCAGTGCGGTGCCTTGTCACCGCTTTGGAGAGCAGTCTGAGGCGATTTGGAGGATTGGGTTCAAAGGTAAAACGAAAGGACCTCGTTGCGATGAGTACGCATGTCAACAATTTCCCCAAGCTGCACAACGCGGCTTGGCCCGGCGTGGTAGGCAAAGGCCCGGACTCGGAGCCGCCGATCGACTTGGACACGATGCTGGACCTGACCGCTGCGGCGGAAGTGGACGGCGTCAAGTTCGACGGTTTCGATCTGTTCTTGTTCCTGCCGCACATCAACATCGATGCGTCGGATGACGAACTCAAGGAGTTGGCCGACAAAGCCTCCTCGCGCGGTCTGGCGATCGGCACGGTCGTCGCCCCCGTCTGGCCGCCCACGGGCGGCGGTTCCGCGATGGGGGACGCGGCGGAGCGGGAGAGGTTCCTCACGCAAGTCCTGAAGGGCTGCCGGATCGCAAAGCAGTTGCGGGAGTTGGGTGTGCGGCCGCACGGCGCGGTGCGCATCGATTCCGCCTGCGGCGTATCCGACTGGTCGGCCAACCCGTTGGAAAACACCAAGCGCATTGCGGACACGCTCCGCAAGGCCTGCGATATCGCCGAAGACTACGGCGAGCAATTGGCGGCCGAAGGCGAAATCTGCTGGGGCGGCATGCACAGCCTCAGAAGCATGGTCCAGTTGCTGGAAATGGTCGACCGCCCGCAAACGCTGGGCTTTCAGGCCGACATGGCCCACACGCTGCTGTACCTGCTGGGCTACAACGCGCCCGAGGACGCCCTCCTGCCGCAAGATTTCGATTGGCAGGACGAAGCCCAGCTGGACCGGGCCTACAAGGCGCTGACCGACGCCCTGCGGCCCTGGACCATCGACTTCCACGTAGCCCAAAACGACGCCACCGTGAAAGGCTCCGGCTCGCACGACAAGACCGGCCGACACTGCCTGCCGGACGATCCCAACGGCAAGCTGGACATCGTCAAGCGGGCCGGGTTCTGGATGCGCGATGCGGCCGGGCAACTGACCAAGAAGTTCCGCCACGTCTGCTGGGACGGCTGCATGTTCCCCAACGACGTGATGATGATGCCCGAAACGTGGAACAAGATCCTGACGTCCATGCTCGCCGTGCGCGACGCACACGGGTGGAAGGAATGACGGACGCCGTGGAGCCGGATGATCGGTGATCGGTGACCGGTGATCGGTGACCGGTGACAAATGACCAATGACGAATGACCAAGTTGGAAAGGACCGTTTATGACCAAGCCTCTTCGCGTCGGACTGATCGGTTACGGGTTCATGGGGCGCACCCACTCGAACGCGTATTCCCAAGTCAACCACTTTTTCGATGTCCCGTACCAGCCGCAGTTGAAAGCCATCTGCGGGCTGGAGAAGAACGTGGCGGAAGCCTTTGCCAAGCGTTGGGGTTATGAAAGCGCCGAGACGGATTGGCGCCGTGTCATCGAGCGCGACGACATCGACCTGGTCGACATCTGCGTGCCGAACAACGTCCACGCGGAGATCGCCATGGCGGCCGCCAAGGCGGGCAAGGCCATCTTCTGCGAGAAGCCGCTGGCGTTGGACACGGCGCAGGCCGAGCAGATGGTGGCGGCCGTCGAGGAGGCCAAGGTTCCCAACATGGTCTCCTACAATTACCGCCGCGTGCCGGCGGTCACGTTGGCCAAGAAGTTGCTCGACGAAGGCCGCCTGGGCCGGATCTTCCACTATCGCGCCCAGTTCCTGCAGGACTGGACGATCTCGGCCGATGTCCCGCAGGGCGGCATGGCGACCTGGCGGTTGGACGTCAAGGCGGCCGGTTCCGGCGTGACGGGCGATTTGCTGGCCCACTGCATCGACACCGCCGTCTGGCTCAACGGCCGCATCACCGACGTGTGCGCGATGACCGAGACGTTCATCAAGGAACGCAAGAACGTGGAGACGGGCAAGGTCGAGCCGGTGGGCATCGACGACGCCTGCGCGTTCATGTGCCACTTTGCCAACGGTTCGCTGGGCCTGTTCGAGTCCACCCGTTACGCCCGCGGCCACAAAGCGCTGTACACGCTGGAGTTGAACGGCCAGAAGGCTTCGCTGCGCTGGGACCTGCACGACCTGCACCGGCTGCAGTACTTTGACCACGGCGACAATTCTCTCGTCCGCGGCTGGCGTTCGGTGCATATCAGCGACGGCGACATGCCGTATATGAAGGCCTGGTGGGTGCCTGGCCTGCAGATCGGCTACGAGCACACCTTCATCCACCAGTTGGCGGACTTCCTGGACGGGATGGGCAAAGGTCAGCCGGCCTCGCCGACGTTCCGCGACGCGTTGGAACCCCAGAAGGTCTGCGATGCGGTCCTGGCCAGCGCTAAGTCCGGCCAGTGGGTCGACGTGGCATGAGCCACAACGCTGCTACTTGGACACCTCGTTCCCAGGCCCGCCTGGGAACGGTCTGCCTTGCCGGCTCTGCCGGCCGGCTGCGAGGCGGAGCCTCGCGGGCCGTGGGTTACGAGGCGGAGCCTCGTTACCAGGACCCCGTCCGAGGTTTGCGCCGTATTCAGCAGTCCCTTCATCCGCCATCGCGGCCGCTGCCGGGGGCGCCGCTCATGGACACGCTCACCGCCAAGTCACGGCAGACCAGGCCCGTCGCTTGAGCCTGGACATGGTCCCAGCAGGCCTCGCCCATCATCCCGCTGTTGGCGGCCCCGAAAGCGATGTCGCTGGTCGTGTATCCAGCGCGCGGGCCCATCGCGCCAGGCGCGTCGATGCGCAACTGGCCGTCCACGTAGACCTTCAAATCGGGACCCTTCAGTTCCATCCGGTACAAGTGGAAGTCGCCCACCGTGTCCATCTTGTATTGAAGATGGCGCTGGTGGAACAGTTCGATGCGATCGGGCCACAAGCCCAGCCGCTCGCCGCCGACACCGTTGCTGACGATCAAGAAGCTGGAACCCGACACTACCTTGACGCGCGCCTCCGCGACCGCTTCGCTCTGGGGATCGGCGCCCCAGGCGTAGCGATAGTACAGGTAGTCGCCGGAAATGTCGCCTCGATCCGCGATGCGCAGCGCTCCGTCCACGAGTTCCTCCTCGGTCCGCGCCGAGCCGGGATCGCGCCGCCACAGACGTCCGGGCTTTGCACTGCCGTCGTACACGACGCTCCACTGGCCCGGCGCCAGCGCAGCAGGCTCCACCGCGATGTGAACCTCGTTGACGCCGCGTTTCACGCAGGCCGGCGGCACCGGGTAGTCTACCCAGCCGTCCTGCACCTCGCCATCAGTCAACTTCGTGCCGTTCAGGCAGACGCGAAGTTGTTCCGCCTTTTGAACGGCGGGCGTCTCCAGGTGCAGCTTGACGTTGGGGCGGTATCCCCGGCGTTGCACTTCGGCCAGGTCGTCACCGATCACGATGTCCAGTCCTGCCGGCTCTCCGGCCGCGATCATCCGGGGCTGGGACGGGCCGAAGACAGGCACCGTGCGATACTCGCGGCCTTTGGCGAGGTAGCTCCGCGGGTCGCCGTCACGGACGCTGACGAAGTACAGTTTGTCCTTGGTGGCCAGCGTTTCGGGATCGCCGATCTCGCGCCACATGGGTGCCTTGGGATCGAAGAGGTTGAACAAGTGCAAGCCGTCCGCGCCTGCCGCCCAGGCATTCATGGCCCGGCCCCGGTAGCTGGCTGGAGAAGCCCGGTGAAAGCGCGTTTCGCCCTGGACCCGCGAATCGCTCAGGCAAGGATAGACCGGCACCTGATGCTTGTGTCCGAGTTCCACACTGTACTCCCACGGATTGAGCCGGAAATAGCAGGTGGTGATCAGCAGGTCGATCAGACCGTTGCCCAACCAGCCTTCGAGATCGAAGCCCATGTCGCGGCAGAATTCCACCGAATCCGGCACGCGGATCGCAACGACGATTGGCCGGCCCCGTTTGCAGCCGGCTTCTTCGGTCATCTTCCGCACGCGAGCCATCAGTTCAGTCATCGCCGCCCGCTCCTGGTCGCTCGCCGCGCCGCCGGTCGCGGTGCTCTTGAAGTAGCACAGGTGGCGGAAGAAATCCAGTTCCACGCCGTCCACGTCGTAGTTGCGGCAAACCTCCTCGATGTAGCGGAACGCCAAATCACGAATCTCCGGCCGCGCGTAATCAACGGAACTCCATCGGCCGTACGGCGTCCGCTTGACATGATCGCCGACCAGCCAGTCCGGATGCTCGACCTTCAGCGGCGGGAAGAGGAAGTACGGCTTGTCAGGATGGTGAGCCGCGTCGTGCGTATCGTTCATGCGCATCGACCAGAACACTTCCATCTTGTGCCGGTGGCCGAAATCGACGACGGCTTGCAGGCAGTCGGCGCCCTGGTCGATCAGTTCCTGGGCGATGTTCCGCGTGTCCGGCTGGATCCCGAACTCGGGGCCGGATCGAGCCAGCACGGTGCCGGCCTTGGTGTTGTGCGTGAAGTAGCTGAATCCGGAACTGATGGTGCAATAGGCGATCGCGTCGACCTGCGTCCCGGCCAATGGCGTGGTGCGTTTGGCCAGAAAACCTTCGACCGTGGTCTTTTCCTTCGCGGGCAAGTACAGCACGTCGCACCCATCGTTGTTCATGATGATGCGGCGTTGGCGATGGGCCAGTTCGTGGCGAGCCTGGCGCAGGTCGTCCAGCGACATGGAAGGTGCGCCTTGCCCGAAGGCCGTCCCCGTGCCGGCGACGGCCCAGCTCAGCAGCATGGTGATCGTTACAGAAATCAGCGAGTGGTACATGGTTTGGCTCCTCGAACTAGCGGTCTCCCGCCCGATCGACTCTACGGCTCTTGCCCGACGATCACGCGTTTCCAGCGTTGAGGAACGCCGCGCCAGGCGGTTTGGTAGGTCGTTTCAAGCGGCACATTGACATAGCGGTCGGGTGTCAGAAACAGCGGCATGTCGGGCAGGACGCGGCCCACTGCAATCGGCTCGAAATACGCCGTGGGGCACGTATCCGCCCGGTAAGCTGCAAGGCTCAGCGGCTGTTCCGGAGTCACGCCCGGCGTCGCGCCCCAGAACTCGGCGTGCAGGCCGTCCGGGTCATGGCGGCCGGGTGGGTGCAGGTCGATCACCAACAGGTGCCGACCTTGTTCCAGGGCGCTGGACAGCTTGTCCAACAGCTGCCGAACGGCGATTTTGTTGCGCTTGTTACCCGGCGAAACGATTTCCAGGAAGGCGACGACGCGGTCTCCCAAAGCATGGTAGAGGACAATTCGATCCGCCTTGGCCGCGTAAATCGCCGCCTCCGCCTCCAACGTGTATCGAACCTTGGGAGGACACTCCGCGACGGCTACCCCGACATCGTTTCGGGAGCCTCGTTCCATCCAACCGTCGGAACCTTCAAATTCTTCGAGGGCCAACACATCGGGGTGTGGCCGACCGGCAACCTGCTCGGCCATGGCGTAGTAGCCTTCGGGCAGCAGGCCGTCATTCAACGCATCTCGAATTGCGACGATCCATGCCTGATGGAAATCGTGAAACGTCCCGGCGACGACGCGTGTCCAATCGTGAACCGGCATTTCAAGGAACCTCGATTCTCAACGGCGGAAGACAGATCATTCTTATGATCGCCATTGTAACGCCGTCGCGGGCTCCATGCTACAAGCGGCTTCCTCGCAGGGCACCCGTCGGAGATCCGGCAGCGAAACAATCCTCCGCCATTTCTTGCACCCCATCTTTCTGTCACTTCATTTTTCTGTCCGTCGCATCAGGGCATTTTTCGCTTTTGCCGCGATTTCGACCGTGCCGGCTTGTGCGCAGGATGCTTCGCCAGTTCATCGGGAGTCACGATCGCCGGCCTGAACGTTGTCCCGTGGGAAAGTGCGGCGCGGGAAGGAGAGTGGGGTTTCGCCCTGCGGAGGGATCGGTCGGCGATGTGAATCCTCCCGGCTCCGCTGGCCAGCGTGCTGGCGGCCCAGGCGGGAAATCCGTATTGGCAATGGTACGTCGAACATTTGTCAAGCCGGAATTGGCGGTCGTGTTCGACCGGCTGATCGCCCGCGAGCCCGCCAAGTTTGAGTACTGGCTGCACGCGATCAACGAGATGCTT
>Ga0302240_1001862_pt1 | contig 15589 bp, 8 predicted proteins | sample AAG_UR_His_MG_FD_193538 | JGI IMG/M metagenome (GOLD analysis project Ga0302240, IMG submission 193538) | Enriched activated sludge microbial communities from anaerobic digester in WTTP, New Holstein, Wisconsin, United States - AAG_UR_His | ecosystem: Engineered > Bioreactor > Anaerobic >... | reverse complement strand
TGTTCAGATACAGAATAAAAACGCTATAATAAAAGAGGCAAATACTGAATCAGAGGAACAGGTAATTTTAGGTTCTACCTATAAAATACCTGATTTTCTTCAAAAACCACCTGTAATAACAATAGGAGAGGGAGCAGTTACAAAATTAGATCATCCGAAATCAAGAGAAGAATTTACAGAAGGTGGTTTTTTTAAAGCCATACCGGGTAAATACACTATTGATGGAAGTCTTGGAGGAACAATCTTTCCTGATTCATGTGGCAAGATTGAACATATGGCCTTTCAGTTCGGTAATAAAGAATTTGAAAAGAATCTCTGGTCTTCTACCAGAGAGGCAGTGCTTAATGTCTATAAGACACTCTTCAGGCATATGTCACCTGAGACTCAGTTTACCATTGTTGTCCCTGATAAAGAAAGTATGGAAATCTGTCAGAACCTGGTAAAGGAATGTAAACCGGAGAACCCTCAAAGAATTCATATAGTAGATTCAAAAGCTCCTCACGGATTTTCCATATGGATCAGGGATTCTATGATACCTGTAAGGGACGGAGAGGGAAAAGGAAAACTCATAATACAGGATCGCACTTACTGGCCGGGGGAAGATGATGCAATGATACCGGCAATTATTGACGACCATCATGATGATATTTCTTCTGTAAGAAACCCCGTACTCAGAATAGACGGAGGGAATATTCTCAGTAATAAAACCCATGCCTTTGTAGGTATAGATTCAGCTACCCAGACAACAGACCTTCTTAAAGAACTTGCGGAAAATACGGAAAATAAAAAAGAAATAGTCAGATTTTATGAGACTAAATCAGGGAAAGAAGTTATAGAAGAAGGAACTCCTGAAGGCAATCAGGTTACCATAGAACAGATGTGGACTGATATTGCTCTCATGGTATTTGAAAGTGAATTCAATAAAAAGATCTATATAGTAGGTAACGATGATCCTTCTACACCTGATATAATTGAAACACAGCCTGTATTCCATATAGATATGTGTACAACTCCTATCGGGGAAGATACCTTTCTTGTGGGAGATCCTTCTATGGCAATAGAACTATTAAGAAGTCTTCCTCCGGAAGAAGTAAAAAGACTTAATGAAAAAGTTTCAAAAAAATGTGGTTTTAAAGAGACTTCAGATATAATCGGAAAGATTATGGATGCAAATAAAGCTAAAGAATTTCAGGTAAATTTTGATAATCTTGCAAAGGAACTTAAAGAAAAAGGTTATAATGTCCATAGAATGCCATATCTATCTGGCCTTCGAACCACATGGAGTCTTCCCTATCTTACTTATAATAACTGTATACAGGAAAATTACATAGATGATAGTGGAGAACACATCAAAAAAGTCTATCTACCTCTCTATGGTATGGATCCTCTTGATGAAATTGCAGTAGAAACCTATGAAAAATTCGGTTATGAAGTTATTCCCCTGGATATGTCTGCTATTACCATTCTGGAAGGGGCCATAAGGTGTTCGGCCTATCCTATTGATAGAAGTCGTGAAAAGTGAAAGGTGAAGAGTGAAGAGTATATTACAGTATCGTCTCACGTCTCACCAGAGGAAGGATGATTTTCTGTGAAAAAATTTATCTTATTCATAGTTTTTATTATAATTATCTCTCTCCCCTCTTATGCTGAGAAACCCTTGCCCTATGGATATGGCAAGGTAAAGCTTTTAGATAGCTTTGAGAAAGTATCTTCCGAATATAATCTCATACAAATAGGTCTTTTAGGGCCTTTTAAATCCAGGCTTTATGTTTTACAGCTCGAAGATCCTTACATAAAAGAAGTGGATTTTGAATTTAAAGATGGACGTCTTGTATGGATCTGTATAAGATATAAATCTACTACAGGGCAGTGGAATAAACCAAAAATGGAAGGCTATGGAGATTATCCTTTTGAAATAATGGAGAAAAAATTCATAGAGGAATATGGAGAACCTGAAGATACAGATGATGGAGAAGTAAAAAAAGCAAATACTGTTACAGCTATCTGGAAAATATGGACATGGAAGAACGAAAAAACCGTTATGGAATTTGAAGGGGGATGTAAATTTTCTTTTACTGCTCAGGGGGCTTATGTTTATACCCAGAATATCTATCCCGCAGAATTTGAGGAATATATTAAAGAAAAAAGAGAATCAGAGAGAAAAGATTAATTACAATCCTCAGAGCATCACTAAAGAAAATTTGTTAACTTTAAGACAAAATGCTGACTGCTGACTGCTGACTGCTATAATATTCTTAGTTCTCTTTCCATTTCTACTACAGATTGATATCTATCAGACTTTTTCAAACTCATAGCTTTATGAATCACTCCAGAAAGTCTATTGGAAATAGATTGATTATAAAGAAAACACTCTACAAGATGAGCAGTGCCCACAGTGCGTTCAATAGCATCTACAGGATGAATTTTCGTGGCAAGATAATATAAAGAAGCACCTAAAGAATAAATATCTGTTAAAGTATCAGTCTCTCCACCGTACTGTTCCGGCGGAGAATAATAGGTGTTTGCATGTTTTGCAAAGGAAAGGGTTATTTTGTCTGTGTCAAAGATTTTACATAATCCAAATCCCATTAATTTGAGATTCCCTGTATCTTCCAGGAATATATTATCAGGTTTCAGATTCCTCAATACTACAGGATTGGGTCTCATTCTATGGAGATAAGAAAGGACATCACATAGTTGAAGACCCCATCGTAGTAATTGATTTTCTTTTGGTAAACCCGGCATCTGTGAAACAATATCTCTCAAATTTTTACCCTTTATAAAATCCATTACGAGATAATGGCACCTCTGGACTTCAATATAATTCTGAAATTTAGGCAGATTTATGTGATTAAATTTAAAAAACAATCCTGCTACCATACGAAAATGTTTTATTATTTCTTTTCTGTATGATAATGGTGTGGACGAATCCATAAGTAATTCTTTAATAGCCACTTCCTGACCTGTGTCTTCATCGAGAGCTCTGTATATATAACTTCTTTTACTGGTAAAAATTAAAGACAAAATCTTATAGCGATTTACTATTATATCATTTACAGATAAAGACAGATGAGAATTAAAAGGTTCAGCTATACCTTTAGCAGATGAAATTTTATCTTTAATTTTATTTCTGGAAATTGATGTATACATATCACTTAAAGATTCACGTTTAATTAAACGTTTATCAGATCCTATATCAATGTAAAAATCCCCGGATTTACTCCTACCAGACATTTGTTGTCCCGGGTGCAAAGGATCACCATTTAAAACAACCTGTTCCCTTTCCCATGAAGTAGAGACTTCCTTTAGAGGACTTACATATTCCATTACTGCTTCAGAAGAATGATCCCTTTTCCAGGAACTATCTTCTACCTCCTGAACTGAAGGTATATATTCAGGTAAAGCTTCATAAAACTTATCTATAGATTGCTGAGCAGGACTTATAACAGGATGTTTACGGGATTTTAAAAACGATTTTTTTACTATTTGGGAAGGAGATTTCGGCAGAGATTTTCCCGGTGTAATTCCAGAAGTATGTCGCCGGGCAAAAATCCCTTTAGAAAACCTCTCCAGAAGGCCTGCACTCTTCTGAAGTTTATCATTTACTGCAGGAATCTTTTTTGATAAAATACTCTTTCTGGATAAAGTAGTAATCTTTTCCAGATCATCTTTCATTTCCCTTACATCCTGATATCTATTTATTCTGTCAATTTCCATAGCTTTCATTATAATTGTTTCTAATTCAGGAGAAATATCAGGATTTAATTGTCTGCAGGGCACCAGGGGTTCATCATCCAGAGAACGGTCAATACAATCCATAGGCGACTCCATGGTTATTAAATAATACATAGTTGCTCCCAGAGAATATATATCAGATCTCTTATCAGTAGACTCAGTATATTGTTCTATAGGAGAATAATGGGGGGTTATAGTTTTGGCAATACCAAGTGTTTGTACCTGAGCTTCAAATACCTTGGAGATGCCAAAATCTATAAGCTTTAATTTCCCATCTGAAGAAAGTATTATGCTATAGGGGCTCATATCCCTGAAAATAATAGGGTTAGGTTTCATATTATGAAGATATAAAAGGACATCACATAACTCAAGACCCCATTTAATTACATCTTCCTCAGGGAGAAAGTGTTTCTGATGTTCTATAAAAGTTGTTAAATTCTTTCCCTCTATATATTCAAGTATAAGATATCTTCTATCTTCATAATCAAAATAATCTTTAAACTTCGGAAGACTTTCATGCTTTAATTTAAATAAAATTTTAGCTTCACATTTAAACTGTTCTAAAGCCTGTTGCCTTAAATAAGGATCTGTATATACAGTAATCTCTTTAACAAATATATTTTTCTTATTTTTAAGATCAAAACCCTGATAAGTTCTACTTACGGGGCCTGTATGAATAAGTTTAATTATCTTATATCGATCCTGCAGCACCATATCAGGGGGAAAATTACCTTCAATAGATCTCACTAAAATTTCCTCCGGTAATTTATTTTAGTATATACTATATTATAAATGACTTTCTGAAAAAAGCAATAATAAACTTTTTATAAATAAATATAAAACTGTATATTCTGTAATAACAGATTTTATTGTAACAGGATCTTAGATTTTGCGTAAGAGCCCGGACAGAGACAGGCTTTCCATATGGACACCAACTTACCTGTTGCCGTATCAGGTTAATCTTTAAAAAATTATTTACAGAAAGAAATATTTGACACCCCTAAAAACTGCAGATATAATATTGAAAATGCTATTATTAAGGAGAATAGAAAAATGGATTACAGATTTAAAATCCTTATGGTTTCTTCTGAAATGACCCCTTTTGCTAAAACTGGAGGTCTCGGGGATGTAGTAGGTGCACTACCAAAAGCTCTTCGACAGAGAGGGCACGAAATATGTGTGGTCTTACCGAAATATTCCTTCATAGATACACAGAAATATGGTATAGAACTATTTCATTATCCTATGGGTGTAAGAATGGGCAACAAAGAAGAATGGTGTTCTGTTCACAGAAGTTTTTTTGATGGAGTCCCTGTATATTTTATAGAACAAAATGATTTTTTTTATCGCGAAGGCTTATATCATGATAAAGAGATGAATGACTATAGAGATAATCCGAAACGTTTTGCTTTTCTCTGTAGAGCAGCACTGCAGCTATGTCTGGACAGAGGTTTCAGTCCTGATATAGTTCACGCTAATGACTGGCAGACTGCTCTTTTACCTGCCTATCTTAAAACTCTTGACTGGCGTAATACAGTCCTTGAAAGAAGTGCTTCTGTTCTTACAATTCATAATCTTGCCTATCAGGGGGTTTACTCAAAAACAAATTATCCCTATACTGGGCTTGGATGGGAAAACTTTATACCAGGCATATTTGAATATTATAATGCCATAAATTTCCTCCAGGGTGGTATCTATTATGCTGATATGGTAAATACTGTAAGCCCTACCTATGCAAGAGAAATCACAACTCCGGCTATGGGAAACGGTCTGGATAGAAATCTGAGAGCAAAGGAAGACCGTTTCCGGGGAATATTAAACGGCGTGGACTATGAAGTATGGTCTCCTGAATATGATAAATATCTCCCTGCTCACTATTCAATAGATCATCCTGAAGGGAAAAAAATATGTAAAAGAGCATTACAGAAGGTATTTAATCTAAATCCTGATACCCATGTAGCTCTTTTAGGTGTGGTAGGAAGATTTGTTGAACAGAAAGGTTATCATCTTTTAGCAGAAATTCTGGAAGAACTTATGAATACTATGTATATTCAGTTTGTTATTCTGGGAACAGGAGATAAACATCTTGAAAATTTCTACCGATCCATGGCGTATAAATATGGAGACAGGATGGGTGCTTACATAGGTTTCAGTGAAGAACTTGCTCATTTAATTGAAGCAGGAAGTGATTTCTTTATAATGCCCAGTATGTACGAACCATGTGGTCTAAATCAGATCTATTCTCTCCGCTATGGAACTCTCCCAATTGTAAGAGCCACAGGCGGATTAAATGATTCAGTGGAAAATTATAATGAATATACAGGTGAAGGGACAGGTTTTAAATTCTGGGACTTTACCACCTATGCCCTTTATTATACAATCGGATGGGCTGTATCTACTTATTATGATAGACCATATCATATGAAAAATCTTATAAGAAATGCCATGAGCAGAAGATTTTCATGGGATATGAGTGCTCAGGAATATGAATATGCTTATCTGAAGGCACTTACTTAGTACCACTTCAGGTAAAAGAGTACCCAAAAAACTTTAAACATTATACATCTGTCCCTGTCCGGGCTCTGGAGCAAAAGATATACCGTCAAAGGAGAAAGTCATAACTTGAATAAATACAAAACTGTATATTCTGTAATAACAGGTTTCATTGTAACAGGATCATAGATTTTGCGTAAGAGCCCGGGCAGAGACAGACTCTCCATATGGATACCAGCTTACCTGTTGCCGTACTTATTAGAAGATGAAAAGTGAAAGGAATGTAATATGCAAAAATTAAAACAAGTAATAATCATCCTATATCTTATATTCTCCATAACCTTTCCTGTTAAAGCCTGTACTCTATGGGCTGCTACAGGAAAATGTACTGAAAACAACACAACCCTTATAGTAAAAAATAGAGACTGGAAACCTGATAATCACAACGAATTAATGCTTATCATCCCTGAAAAAGGTTATTCCTTCCTGGCACTTTATTCAGCAGGAGGAGGTTATGAAGGTGTAAAAGGAGGTATAAATGAAAAGGGTCTTGTCATAGTTACTGCTACAGCATCTACCATACCTTCTGAGGAAAGAGTCGAAGGGAAAGGATTCCTTATTGAATTATTAAGAAATTATGAAAGCGTGAAAGCTGTTTTAGAAAACAGAGAAATCTTTTCTTCTGGAAAACCGGGTTTTTATATGATAGGAGACAGGGAACATATAGCAGTGATAGAAATAGGAATGAATGGTGAATTTGCTGTAAAAGAAATAGAAGATGGAATTTTATATCATACAAATCATTACACTGATGAAAAACTTCTGAAATTTAATAAAAAAGAAAATGAAAGCAGTAAAATAAGATATAATCGTATTAAATATCTTTTAGAAAACCACGCAAATCCATTAAAAATAGAAGACTTTATAGATATGAGCCAGGACACTCATGATGGCCCTGATAATAGTATCTGGAGAACTGGAAGTACACCGAAAAAAACCAGAACCCTTGGAACCTGGATTGTAGCTATACCAAAAAATGATTTCCCAGAATTATACATAAAATTTGCAAACCCCGAGGAAGATGAAAGAATTTACAGATTTACTCTGGATGAAGCTTTCTGGGAAAGTGGTAAATTTAAAGAAAAATAGTTTCCTGTGAGGTGAAGATTATGAGTGAGACTGATAAAAATTATGATAAAATAAACTCACCTGATTATATAAAGCTCTACAGATCAATGATAGAATTAATATTTGAACATGAAGGACTGATAAATCAAACTCAAAGAGATATACTGGACAGCAAAATAAAGGAATGGAATTTAAATCCTCTGGAAATAAAAAGTCTGGAAGATGAAATAAGAAAGAATTTTTTAAGTTTAAATGGTAAAAACATTCTGAATCAGGCCAGATTTATTATTAATAATGTAAAAAGTAAAAATTATGTAATTCACCCTTTAGAAGATTATGAAGATATACATAACTGGCTCAATCACGGCTTCAGTCTAATAATTGAAGGAAAATATGAAGAAGCCAGCAGGTGTTTTCATAGAGCTCTTGAAATCGAACCCGAAAATACCACTATCTATCTCTATAAAGGTATTCTGGCAGGAGTAGAAAAAAAATATAATGAAGCAATCCTCTGGTTTAATAAAATTTTAAAGCATAACCCGAAAGATCATCTTGCCTGTTATTATAAAGGAATTACTTTATACCATCAAAATAAATTTGAAGAATCCATAAAATACTATGATAAATCCCTTGAGATATATCCTGAAGATACAATTACCCTGGAGTGCAAAGGAGAAGCTCTCTTGAGACTTGGAAGATATGAAGAAACCCTGACATGTTACAATAAAGCACTGAATTTCAAACCCTATGACCCTGCAATCTGGACAGGGAAAGCCCTTATTTTATACACCCAGAATAATTATGATGAAGCACTTTTTAACTGTAAAAAAGCTCTGGAAATTAACAAAAAATATACCAGGGCCTGGCATGTAAAAGGTCTTATTCTGGAAAGGCAGAATAAATTTAAAGAAGCAATTATGGCTTATAATAAAGTCCTGGAGATAGAACCTGATTATATTGAAGCCTGGCATAATAAAGGACTGGCTTTATCTACACAGGGCAAATATGATGAAGCAATTGCCTGTTATGATAGAACACTGGAAATTGATTCTAATTACATCTATGCCTGGTATAATAAAGGACTGGCTTTATCTGCACAGAGCAAATATGATGAAGCACTATTAAATTATAATAAAGTAATAGAGATTGATCCTGAATATATTCAGGCATGGTATAACAAAGGTGTTATCTTAGAAAAACAGGACAAATATGAAGAAGCCCTTATCTGTTTTGATAAAGCCATAGAACTCGATCCTGAATATACTGATGCTCTTTACAACAGAGGGGCTACTTTATATAATCAGGGTAAATACAAAGAAGCACTGGACTGTTATGATAGAATACTTGAGATTGATCCTTACCATATTTTTACCTGGAATGAAAAAGGTATTATCTTTAATATGCTCTATAAATATAAAGAAGCAATTGAATGTTTCAACAGAGCCATAAAGATTAGCCCTGCTTATATAACTGCATGGATTAACATGGGAAATGTATTAAAAGATCAGGGTAAATATAAAGAAGCAATCAAATGTTACAATAAAGCTATAAAAATCAGATCCAAAGAAAATCTTTCCCTTCTCGAAAGAGATACTATCTCAATTATATGCGGAAAATATGAAGAAGCAAATAAATATTATTCCAAAAACTTGAAAGGCCCCTCAGGTAATCAAAATTTTATTACAGCCCTCTATAATAAAGGTCTTGCTTTAAGCCATCAAAAAAAATATAAGGAAGCCCTTGAATGTTACAATAAGGTTCTGGAAATTGAACCACTTGATTTTTTTACCTGGCTTAACAAAGGAGCTCTTCTTACAAAACAGAGAAAGTACAAAGAAGCATTGAAATGTTTTGATAAAGTAATAGAGATTCATCCAGAAGATATTAAAGCACTTGAAAGCAAAGGAATAATTTTAAAGATTCTCCGTAAATATAAAGAGGCACTTCTTTGTTATGATAAAATACAGAAAATTGATAAAAAATACCCTTATATAAAAGCAATAAAGGAACAACTGGTAATTCTTCAAAAAAAACAGGAATATAAAAAAAGTCTTAAACATATAAAAAAGGATTCTAAGAGCTAATTTTATTAGCTTTCAGCTTTCAGCCCTCAGCTTTCAGCTTTTTTCCTTGAGCTGATTGCTGATAGAGAAAATAGAGCATGAGTAAAATTAACGACAATCCTAAATTTGAATATCTGAAACTTTACCGTTCAATGGTGGAATTAATATTCGAACATGAAGGACATATAGATGAAAAACAGAGAGAGGTATTAAATAAAAAGATAGAAGAATGGAACATATCACCGGTTACTGCAAAGATAATTGAAGATGATGTAAAGCTATTAACACCTGAATGTAAAAAGTTCAGCTCTATTTTAGATGAAGCCAGACTTATGGTTGATAAAATACGTTATAAATTTATTTCAGAAGAAAAACAGGAAGAAAATTATTACACAGATGAAGAAGAGGACTATGAAAAAGACTCTCTATGGATTGATAGAGGAAGTAAATTCTTAAAAAAGGAAAAATATGAAGAAGCTCTGGAATGTTTTAACAGAGCTATTGAGTTTGACCCACAGGACAGTATTGCATGGTTTAATAAAGCACTCACACTGGGAAAACAGGGAAAATATAAAGAAGCTATAAGATGTTACAATAAAATACTGGAATATAACCCTTTAAACCCTTCTGCCTGGAATGAAAAGGGAATTATTCTGGATAATCTGGGAAAATATGAAGAAGCCCTTATATGTTTTAATAAAGCCATAGAACTTGAACCTGAATATACTGAAGCATGGAATATGAAGGGATTATCTTTATATAACCAAAAAAGATATGAAGAAGCCCTCAGATGTTATGAAAAGGTACTGGATTTTGACCCTCTCGATATTCATGCTCTGAGCCACAGGGGCTTTATTTTACAAATCCAGGGCAGATATGAAGAAGCCCTCATGGTTTATAATAAAGCATTGAAGCTTGAGGGAGAAAATTCTTTTCTGTGGCATACAATGGGTAATGCCCTGGGTTTTTTATGGAAGTATGAAGAAGCCATTGAATTTTTCGATATAGCACTGGCACTTGAACCTGATAATATATACATATGGGTTGACAGAGGGAAAATTTTAACGAAACAGAAGAAATATGAAGAAGCTATTACATGTTTTAATAAAGCTATAGAAATTAACCCCAATTATATCTATGCCTGGTCAATGAAAGGATATGCTCTGGCAAGACAGAGGAAATACAGGGAAGCCCTTGAATGCTGTGACAGAGCTTTAAAAATTAATTCACACCATATTTATACCCTTGGTACAAAAGCTTCTATTCTGGAAGAAAAAGGAGATTACGAAGAAGCAATTATTTATTATAATAAGGCTTTAGCGATTGATCCTGAATTTAGTCCTATATGGATCAGTAAGGGAGGAAACTTAAAAAAACAAAGGAAATACGAAGAAGCCCTGGCATGTTTTAATAGAGCCATAGAAATTACTCCCGAAAATGGACTTGCCTGGAGTAATAAAGGATCAGTACTGGCAAGACAGAGAAAATATGAAGAAGCTATTAAATACTATGATAAAGCTTTAGAACTTGAGCCAGAAAATATCTATGTGTGGGGTATAAAAGCCATTCTTTTAGAAGAACAGCATAAATATGAAGAAGCTACGCTCTGTTACGATAAAGCTTTAGAGATTGAACCAAAACGAAGCACACTGTGGAATGGGAAAGGATCAGTATTTGCCAGTCAGAAAAATTATAAAGAAGCTCTTGTCTGCTATAACAGGGCACTGGAACTTGATCATGAGGATGTATATGCCTGGAATGGAAAGGGAAATATTCTCTACAATCAAAATCAATATGAAGAAGCTCTTATCTGTTACACTAAAGCTATAGAAGGCAAACCTGATTTTGCCGAAGCCTTTGTTAATAAAGGTCTGACACTGGTAGAACAAAAAAAATACGGAGAAGGAATGGAATATTGTGACAGAGCAATAGAACTTGAGCCTGAAAATTCCTCCTGTTGGAATACAAAAGCCTATGCTCTTGATAAACAGGATAGATATGAGGAAGCACTTAAATATTATGATAAAGCTATAGAACTTGATCCCGGGTGGAGTATGCTATGGAATAACAGAGGTTACAATTTATACAAACAGGGAAAATATGATTATGCTATGAAAGATATAAATAAATCAATAGAATTGGATGAAAAAAATTCATATGCCTGGGACAGTAAAGGGGAATTACTGGTAACTCTGGGAAATTATGAAGAAGCTTTTATCTGTTATGATAAAGCACTGGAAATTGACCCAGAACTCCATACTGCATGGTATAACAGGGGGAATGCCCTGGCAGACATGGGAAAATACGACGAAGCTATTTTTTGTTATGATAAATCGCTGGAGATCTTACCCTCTTACAGTGATGCTCTTAAGAGCAAGGGAAAAATCACAAAAAGTGAAAAAAAGTGAAAACGTCAAGTATTACCCATCACTCATTACGTCAAAAAAATCTTTTCTGAAAAAACAACAGATGAGGTTCTGCCACAAAAGGTTTTAAAAATTTCTGAACTCCCGGATGGTTTTGAAATTCTCCAAGTATTTTATCTGCATCTTCTCTCTGTAATCCTGATGCCATAAGAGCAGGATATGTAAGCTGTAAATCCAATTCTCTATCCTCACCTATAGCTCTTATTCTGAATCTCCGGAGATTACGATGAACTTCAGAATTCTTTGTTAAAATAAAGGGGCCCGGCCCGACCATATCAATATATTCCCTGTTATTAAGTATAAAATTAAGTGTTTCTTTTGCATCTCTTTGTTCTTCTCCTGGAAAACCAAGGAAGAAAAATACCCATATCATAATACCTGATATCGAGGCATCCCGGACTACAGAAGGGGCAAGTTCTCTCTTATAACCTTTTTTCATTAAAGAAAGGACTCTTTCAGAATAAGACTCAAGACCGAATAAAAGTAAACGACATCCTCCTCTATATAGGACTTCAAAATAACTTCTATCCATAATCTCTTCAAAACGTATCTCCCCTGCCCACCGATAAGACTTCTTTCCATCTATAATCATAAGAGCAAGATCCCTCATAACAGCAGGAGGCATAGCATCATCTACAAAATAGAAATTTTTAGCTCCGTATGTTTCATGTAAAAAATTCATTTCCTGGAATATTACTTGAGGTTTCCTTGAACGAAATTTACTCCCCGAAAAATGATGTGAACAAAAAGCACATTTACCCCAGTAACATCCCCTGGAAGCAGACACAGGAAGATAAGCTCCGGGAGAATAATATTTATCCAGAGGAAGATCAGAAAAATCTGGATAAGGAAGATTATTTAAATCTTCATATAACTGTGGTTTATTACATAATATTTTCTTTTTCTCAGGATAGATAAGGGCGGGAACATTTTTCAGATTTCCCCCTTTTAATTCTTCTAAAAGTTTGAGAAGTCCTGTTTCTCCATCAAAAGGAAGATAAGAATCTACACAGGAGAACATACTCTTCTTATATCTCAAATAATCAGAGAGATGGCCAATCATACTTCCCCCCATACATATATGAATAAAAGGAAGATGTTTTTTTATGAGATATGCCAGGGTAAAAGCAGGGATTACCTGACTTTTCCATGCAACTGAAATACCCAGTATGTCAGGATTTTCTTTCTCTATATCCTTAATCTTTTCTTCAAAAAAACCATAAAAGAGATTATTTACACTGTCTTTTACAGCCTGAAATATCTCAGAAGAAGATGAAGTTCTGTAAGGAGCAAAGATAAAATCCTTTAAAGACCATCTGACACCTTTTAAAGTACTGGAAATATAAAAAAGAGCTTTTTCAAGTATTTCTATACTCTTATAATAATCTTCAGGTATAAAATAATCAACAGAGGAACGTAATTTCCTTTTTGCTTCTTCCAGAGGCATAAGAAATTCTGCCGGCAGAAATCTTTCACTCAGAAAATACTCATAAGCTTCCATATTAAAGTCTTTCACAAGAACGTCTATACCTTTATGCTTCAGATATGATTTAAGGAGAGGGATTGCAAGATGAGGCATAAAAGGTTGGCTTTGAGGTGGAAAAACAAGTATTATCTTCAATAATAAAACCTCTTTTCATAAAATAAGTGAATTTTCTACAATTTCCACTAAAATCCTGTTATACTTTTCTTTGAAAATAACACTATTGAAAAAATCATATAGATAATGCTATAATAATACATAAAACATAATATAGATAAACCCTTACTGAAAGGAATTATACATCATATGGAGGAAGTTTATAAAATTACCCTTACAGATAAAAGCTTTTTAGGAGTCCAAAAAAACACACCTCTTATAGAAATAGCAAAAATTATTTTTCCAAAACCCAAAAGACCAATTCTTGGCGCTCTGGTAGATAATAGTATAAATGATTTATGGGAAAAGCCAGACAGAGATTGCCATATAGAATTTATCGATATTACTCATCCTGATGGTGCTATGATTTATGTAAGGGGATTGTGTATGATATTAGCCAAAGCAAATTATGAGGTTTTCCCTAATAGAAAATTAAAAATACTCCATTCTATCTCTAAAGGTCTTTACTGCCGGTGGGACTGTGGAACCCCTATGAAAAGTTCTGATCTGGAAAGACTTCATAGAAGAATGAAAGAAATTACAATAAAAAATTCTCCCTTTATCGGAAAAATCCTTTCTAAAGAAGAAGCATTTAAAATCTTCGAAGCTATGGATAAAAAAGATAAAACAGCTCTTATAAAATTCCGTCAAAAGGATTCTATGAGAGTTTATTTCTGTGACGATTATCCTGATTATTTCTTCGGACGTCTTCCCCCTTCCACCGGTGTTGTAGATAAATTTGAAATTAAACTCTATCCTCCGGGACTTATACTTCGTTATCCGAACCATTACAGTCCTGATGAACTGGCGCCCTATGAACCACAACCCCAGCATGCCCGCATATATAAAGAATACAGAAAATGGGGAGAAATACTGGAAGTATGTGATCTGGCTACTTTAAATACCATAATAATGAATGGAAAAATCAGGGATCTTATCCTTGTAGCAGAAGCACTTCATGAAAAAAAGATTGCTGCCATAGCAGATGAAGTGGCAAAAAATATGGCCAGAATCAAAATAATACTTATAGCAGGGCCATCAAGTTCGGGAAAAACTACTTTTGCCCAGAGACTTATAGTACAGCTCAGGGTAAATGGAATGAAACCCATTGCTATATCTCTCGATGATTATTATCTGGATAATGATAAAACACCTGTTGATGAACATGGTAAAAGAGATTTTGATCATGTTAATGCCATTGATTTAGAACTTTTCAACAACCAGTTACAAAAATTGCTTGAAGGAGAAAAAGTAATAATTCCAAGATTTGATTTCGCAAAAGGCCGTAGAAGTGAACATCAAAAAGAAATTCAGTTAAACAGGAGAAATATCCTAATAGTAGAGGGAACCCATGGATTAAATCCGATTTTAAGCGAATCCATACACCCTGACAATAAATATAAAATATATGTAAGTCCTCTTACACAATTAAATATGGACAATCACAACAGGATACCTACAACTGAAAACAGAATAATAAGACGTATAGTAAGAGACAGTCAGTTCAGAAACTACTCTGCTCTTCAGACCATCCAGAACTGGCCAATGGTAAGAAGAGGTGAAGAACGTTTCATCTTCCCCTTCCAGGAAGAAGCAGATATTATATTTAATTCAGCCCTTATATATGAATTATCTGCTTTAAAAGACTTTGTAGAACCACTCCTGAAGGAGATACCACAAAACCTTCCCGAATATGCTGAAGCAAAACGTCTTTTAAGTTTCACCAGTAATTTCCTGAGTATTAAAACAGAAGGAATACCAGCAAATTCAATATTAAGAGAGTTTATTGGAAACACATGTTTTACCCATTAAAAGTCTTTTTTAGAAAATTAATTTTTCAGAAAAGGATGATGTAAAATGGATTTAAACGAATCTGAAAAAACACTGGCAAAAGAAACAGGTATTGAGGAAGATATTTTATTAATCCTCAAGAAAGAAAATGACAGTGAACTTAAAAAACTCGAAAGCCCTGAAATATATGACATTAAAGGTAATAAAATTAGAGAGTCTTTAGCTGGTATATATTTCAAATACAAAGATTATGAAAGTTCCAAAAGTCTGGTTTATAATCTCAGGAAAAAATTAGCTCCCTCTGGTTATATACC
>Ga0302240_1001856_pt1 | contig 15617 bp, 11 predicted proteins | sample AAG_UR_His_MG_FD_193538 | JGI IMG/M metagenome (GOLD analysis project Ga0302240, IMG submission 193538) | Enriched activated sludge microbial communities from anaerobic digester in WTTP, New Holstein, Wisconsin, United States - AAG_UR_His | ecosystem: Engineered > Bioreactor > Anaerobic >... | reverse complement strand
AAATTTTTAAATTCAATCTTAATTTAGAAAACCCGAGACTTGCCGATACTCCCATATTGCCGCCCAGCATCAACGAACCTATATCGGAAGAAAGATTATCCAATAATTGTTCTGCTGCAGCATCTGTCGGAGCAGCATTAAGCATTGAATTGAACGCGTCAAAAGCGGCTGCAAAACTCTGAACCTGAAAAGCAAAAATAAAAGCAAAAACAAGCATTACTTTCTTCATAAGCACCTCTATTTTTTATTTTGGTATATTATTCTGATACCTTCAAGGGTAAGTTCCGGAACAGTATATTTTATTTCCGGAATTTCTTTAACTATAAGAGTCGCAAGACCGCCTGTAGCTATAATATTTACCTTTGTCTTAAAATTATTTTTAAGTCTTGCAAGTATTTCCTTAACAAGCCCTATATATCCGTAATACAAACCTGACTGTATACATTCGACGGTGGATTTTCCTATAATATTTTTAGGAGGCTCTATATTTACAAGAGGAAGTTTTGCAGTTCTCTGGGCAAGAGATTCCGCAGATATTGCAGGGCCGGGTGCTATTGCTCCTCCGAGATATCTGCCTTGTGAATCTATGCAGTCAAAAGTAGTAGCCGTGCCAAAGTCTATAACGATAGCAGGCCCGCCGTAAAGCTTATAAGCCGCAACTGCATCGGCAATCCTGTCGGCGCCGACATCTTCGGGATTTCCGTACGGAATTTTTAATCCTCCGGAATTTTTGCTGTTGATAAAAAAGGCCTTTTTGCCGAAATAAACCTTTGTCAATTCGGCAAAAACATTATCTAAAAGAGGCACGACGCTTGCAACGGCTATTTCCGAAACTTTTTTTTCATCTATGCCTGAATAATGAAAAACATCAAGAATAGTAACGGCGTATTCGTCAACAGTTTTTTTCTTTGAAGTTGCTATGCGCCATATTTTAATGATTTTGTTTTCGTTTTTGCCGTATAACCCAAGCGTTATGTTCGTATTTCCTATATCTATTGCCAAAAACATTTAATTCCTCTCAAATACATTATTGCCGAAACAATCTATAACAACTATAAGCGGAAAATTTTCAACGTATAATTTATAAACAGCTTCGGGTCCTAAATCTTCAAAAGCTATAAGTTCCGCTTTTTTAACTTTTTTTGATATTAAAGCTCCTGCTCCGCCGGTAGCGGCCAAATATATCGCCTTATTTTTTTTTATCGATTTGTAAACTTCCGCGCTTCTGTTTCCTTTGCCTATAAGAATTTTTACCCCTCTATCAAGCATTAACGGCGTAAAAACATCCATTCTTGACGAAGTTGTCGGCCCGCATGAACCTATAATCCTGTCCGGACTTTTCGGGCAAGGGCCGCAGTAATATACCACGGCATTTTTGAGATCAAACGGCAATTCTTTTTTTAATTCAACCAATTTAGAAATACGTTTATGCGCCTGGTCTCTGGCAGTGTAAATAGTTCCGGTAAGTTCAAGACGGTCTCCGGCTTTAAAATTTTCAATATTCTTTAATAAATTTTCTATATCAATTTTTATCATATAATTATTGTTTTTTTTCTTTGCGAATGGCACTGTATATTTACAGCTGCCGGCAGCGACGCTATATGGCACGGTTTCGGTTCTATAAAAACGGCAAGCGCCGTACATTTACCGCCAAGACCCATAGGACCTATACCCAGCTTATTAATTTCACAAAGCAGTTCGTTCTCACGCAGGTCGTATTTTGCGTCTTTATTATGAGAACCTATATCCCTTAGCAAGGCTTTTTTGGCAGTCAGCCCGACTGACGCAAAATCTCCGCCTACTCCGACTCCTATTATCAAAGGCGGACATGCGTTTGCCCCTTTTTCTTTAACTGCATTAATTACAAATTCTTTTACTCCTTCCCATCCGGAAGCAGGCGTAAGCATTTTCAAAGCGCTTGCATTTTCGCTTCCTCCGCCTTTTGCAAGCATTGTTATTTCTATTTTATCTCCGTCTACAAAATCCATATAAATATTGGCAGGAACATTTGTGCCTGTGTTTGCCCTTTCAAACGGATCAGCCACTATAGACTTTCTTAAAAAAAATTTAGAATATCCGTTTTTAACTCCTTCATTCAACAGCGAATATATGTCGGATTTATCCGATAATACGATATCTCTTCCGTATTTTACAAACAGATTAACCGTTCCGGTATCCTGGCACAAAGCTATTTTTTCTTCTCTTGCCGTTTTTGCGTTTTCGGCTATATCGGAAAGAACAACATCCGATAATGATCCGTCATTTTTAATATTTTTATTTACGGCGCATAAAACATCTTCCGATAAATTAAAATTTATATCGGCGCATAAACTTTCAACTTTGAATATAATCTCACTTTTATCTATCAGTCTCATTTTAATTTTTATGCAATGACAAAGCCACCTCTTTTATGGTCTCCTCTTCTCTCTGCATTGCAGCTATATCGTTTTTATATCCTTTATTTCCCGGTTCTATCTCAACGGCCTTTTCAAGAAGCGCTATTGCTCCTTTTCTGTTTCCCGATTCTCTGTACATTTTTGCAAGATTGGCATATGCGTACATATGTGTCGGATTTAATTCTATGGCTTTCTTATAAGCGGCAATTGCCCCTTTTTTATCTCCGATATTCTTTTTTGCATTTGCAAGATTATCAAAAGCATCGGCAGAATTTGGATTCAACTGCGTTATTTTTTCAAAAGATCCAACGGCATTTTTGTAATCGGGAGACTTAACATCTATTGCAAAACCCTTACTTTGGTATGCTTTTATGTTAACGGGATTTATTTTAATTGCCATTTCAAAATCGGCAAGAGCTCCGCTTTTGTCACCTATTGTATTTTTTAAACTGCCTCTCAAAACAAAAGAATTGTCATCGTTGGGATTTAAATTAATCGCTTTATTAAAATCGTTCAATGCCCCGTTATAATCTCCTATTCTTTCCTTTACTTTGCCTCTGTCGCAGTAGGCCCTGTAATTTTTAGGAGTCAGTTCTATAACTTTGTCATAACTTCTTACCGATTCGCTCAGATAAACGAGCATATTCTCCAATATTGCTTTTTTATAATACAGACTATAATTTTTATCGTCAAACTCAATTGCTTTTTTTATATCTTTAAGAGCACCTTTAAAATCACCGATTTTTTCAAGTATACGGGATCTTTGCACATACGCATCAGAAAAGGCAGGATTTTCATCTATCTGTTTAGTGTAGTTATTATATTCGTTTTCAAATTTTTTTGCATAATCGGCCAAGAAAAAATTTTCATTTTTCGAGCAGCCTGCAATAATAAAAAACAGAACACAAAAAACTGCAAAAACGGAAACTTTGTTCATCCTGTCTCCTTACAACGTTTATTTTGCCTTTTTTATAAATCCTTTCTGCATCATTACAGATGTAACCGCTCTGCTTCTTTTTATCATTGTCATTGCCTGGTTATACAATTGATCGTAAGACATTTTTTTATCGGCGACTTTTTCTTTAATTGCCTTTATCCCGACCGCTGCTGCAACTCTGGGATATAATTGCCAATCATCCATTGTAGGTAATATTTTATTAGGCCTTAATTTATTATCAGCTATGCACGATGCAAGTTCTGATGCAGCCGTTATGCACATAGGATCTGTTATTGTTCTTGCTCTGACATCTAAAGTTCCTCTGAATACACCCGGAAATCCCAGAGAATTGTTTACCTGATTTTCAAAATCGCTTCTCCCGGTCGCCACAACTGCGGCTCCGGCCTCTTTTGCTTCCCACGGCCATATTTCAGGCACAGGATTTGCGCATACGAAAACTATCGGATTTTTTGCCATTCCTCTTATCCATTCTTTTTTAATAGTGTCAGGCCCTGGAGCAGACAATGCGATAACTACATCGGCATTTTCCATGGCTTCTTTCGTTCCGCCGCGAATGTCATTAGGATTTGTTTCAACACACATATCCCATTTTTCAGGATGAACATTTTTAAATTCAGTGCGTCCCTTGTGAAGAGTTCCCTCTGAATCTGCTATTATAATATTTTTAGGATTTGCGCCGTACAGCATTATAAGTCTTGCTATACACATATTCGCCGCACCTGCCCCTATAAGAGCAATTTTAACTTTTGATATTTTCTTATTAACAACTTTCAGAGCATTTATAAGACCGGCAAGCGTTACTAAAGCCGTCCCCTGCTGGTCATCATGCCAAACAGGGATATTGCATTCTTTTCTAAGAGTGTTTAATATAGGAAAACATTTAGGCTGCGATATATCCTCTAAGTTTACTCCGCCCAAAGAAGGCTGAAGAATTTTTACAGTATCTATTATTTTCTGCTGGTCTTTTGTTCCAAGACATATCGGAAAAGAATCTACCCCTCCGAGATATTTATACAACAGAGCTTTGCCTTCCATAACAGGCATTGAAGCTTCGGGGCCTATGTCTCCAAGACCAAGCACCCTTGTGCCGTCGCTTATAACCGCAACAGTATTCCATTTATTGGTATATTCATAGACCAATTCAGGGTTTTTATATATATCCATGCAGACAGAAGCGACTCCGGGGCTGTACCATATTGCAAAATCATTAAAATCCCTTACTCTGCACTTTGGAACAATCTCAATTTTACCTTTATAAAAAGGATGGAGCCTTCTTGCATCCTGTGAAGGTTTTTGGGCGGCTTTTAAAAGTTTTTTTGTATCAGTTTTTTTCATAAAATAGTTCCTTTTTTATAATTGCTTAATTATATAAAAAAAATACGGAGATTGTACATTAAACTTATTGCCTCAACAAAAAAAAAATAGTATAATGCTTCGCATTCGATTCAAACAAAGGAAGGATGGCCGAGTTGGTTTATGGCGCTAGTCTTGAAAACTAGAGTAGGGTTTCCCTACCGGGGGTTCGAATCCCTCTCCTTCCGTTTTTTATTTGTCTTTTTTGTTTCTGCGTTGTTGTTTCGGTGTTCAGGTACTTCCGGCTCCGCCTGTTCACAGTACACATTCACACCTCAACGCCTAGCAGAAACACAAAAATACTGCATAAATTTTGCAAGTTAAAAGTTTTCACTTCATGCCTCGTCTAAAATCAAAATACTGTGTAAATATTACCACTTTAATTTCATATATCAGCTCGCTACCGCCCACTGGCGCGATAGTCTGCACAAGCTCAGGCTTCGCAAATCCGCACAACTACACACATCCTCTCTTCTAGCCTAAACTCAAAATACCGCATAAAATTTTCTAAAGTCGAATTAGCAATAAAGTTTTGTCCGCAACATCTATACTTTTTAATTTTGTTTTCTACATTGACCAACAAACAATAATTTACTATATTGAATATAGTCATAATATTTGAGGAAGGTATTTATTAATAGTGTCAGGAAAATATTTATGACCGTTTCAAAAAAACAAACTATTCTTATGACAAAGAAATCGTTTGTTTTAATTTAAAAAATTGCTTTTGAAATTACTTACAGATTCTCAACTTACAACATTAATTAAATATATATCGAAAAATTCAAGTTTTATACTGTTTTTTATTTTTGAAGTGAGGGTTAAGTGAAAACAAAGATATATTGTAGGTTGCTAACATGCAGAACAGTTGTTTTACTTTTATCCGTTTATTTTATTTCTTCAGCGGTATATGCCGAAACCAATCAAAATACATTTCTTACTACTCTTATAAACGAAGCGTTATCTTCAAATTCAGAGATTATTTATGCAAAAAATGCTTTTGAATCCGCAAATGCACGCATTCGGCAAGCATCAAGTTTAAATGATCTTGAACTTGGATTTGAATACGACCGTATAACTGCTGACAGAATGTTGACCGGAGAACCAATGAATATTTTATCTGTTTCCCAAAATATTCCTTTCCCGACTAAATTATATTTGCGTGCAAAGATTGCATCAAAATTTGCAAAGATGGCATATGAAAATTATAAATTAAAAAAACTTGAAATAATATCACGTGTTAAAATTACCTACTCAGAACTTGTTTTTATTTACAAATCAATTGAATTAAATAAAGAAAATAAAACCATTTTAGACAATCTTTCAAAGACAGCAACTATGCGTTATGCTACTGCAAAAGGATCTCAGACTGATGCACTAAAAGCCCAGGTTGAACTGGCTAAAGCTGATAATGAACTGATTATTCTTGAACAAAAACGTTTAACAACACAGTCAAAATTAAATATATTACTTAATAAAAATCCTACGAATGACATTGGAGTTCCTTCGGACGAACCGCCGATTAAATTTAATCATACATTAGATGAATTTATCAGTATGGCTAAAGCCGATAATCCTGAACTTAAAGTTTACCAATATGCAGTTGAAAGAGGACAATCATCATATAAGCTTTCATATAATGAATATCTGCCTGATTTCTCTGTCAAATTTAAACAAATGCTTTCCAACGGCAGTTTGGAAAGTGATGAATGGTCCGGAATGATAGGAGTTACCGTTCCTCTGTGGTTTTTTACAAAACAAGCTTTTGGCGTTAAAGAAATGCAGTCTGAACTTGAAATGTTAAAAGCCGAATACACAGGAAAAGAAAATTCAATTCTTTTTGAAATCAATGACGCTTATGCCAGAGCATCGGCAAACAAAAAACTCATACAATTATATGAAACCACTTTTATTCCTCAGGCAAAGGAAGCAGTAAATGTTTCAATAAAAGCTTATGCATCCAATAAATCGGATTTTTTAACTGTTCTTGACAGCCAGCGTATGTTAATAAATTTCAAATTAGAATATTTAAATGTAATACTACAATTTAGAACAGCTTTAGCAGATATTGAAAGACTTGTCGGGTCTGAAATAAATTTTTAAAGAGGTTATTATGAAAATATATAAACATTTTTTCCCGGTCAGTGGCATAGTTTTAATAATACTTGGATTTTTTTTATTTTCCGGATGCGGTAATACTAAAGATCAAAATATTATTGCACAAAATAAGATTATGTATCATTGTCCGATGCATACTGATTATACTTCCGATAAACCCGGCGATTGCCCTATTTGCGGAATGAAACTGGTTAAAATAGAAAATCAATCTTCCAAACAAGATAACATGTCGGCAATGTCTGATGAAAAAACAGCGGAAGAAGTTTGTATTGAACATAAGTGTACTATGAAAAAGTGTCCTATGACGATTAATTCTTATGTAAAACCCGGTGAGAGGATTGTTTGTCCTGTGTGCGGAGAAGTTATAGGTACAACAAACGGAAAAGTAGTAGAAATTATCAGCAACAAAAATCCTAAGGAATCTGCTTCTGTTGAAACTGAAAACAAAAGAAAACTTCTTTATTACAGAAATCCGATGAATCCGCAGGAAACATCGCCTGTGGCTATGAAAGATTCTATGGGCATGGATTATGTGCCTGTATATGACGATCAACCATCATCAACCGACGGCGTAATGATAAGCCCGGAAAGACAGCAAATGATAGGCGTTAAAACCGAAATCGTTAAAGTCAGACCTTTAACTAAAGTTTTGCGTGTTGCCGGAAAAATTGCCTATGACCCTGAATTGGCTATAACACAAGATGAGTTTATTCAATCTTTGAATGCTCAGGATAATGTAAAAGATTCCCCTCTAGTCGATGTTATAAATAATGCAAAAAGTTTAACGGATGCCTCACGCACTAAATTGAAACTGTTAGGTATGACTGACAGCCAAATTGAAAATCTTAAAAAAACAAGAAAAAGTGAAACTAGTCTTTATCTTCCTCAAGACGGTGATACCATTTGGGCATACTTATCAGTATATGAATACGAAATAGGTTCTGTTAAAACCGGAGAGTCGGTAACTATAGAAGCTGTTGCATATCCGGGAGAAAAATTTTCCGGAAAAGTTGTTTCGGTTAATCCCGTACTGGATTCTGTTACACGGACAAATCAGGTTCGTGTTAAAGTTATAAACCCGAACAACAAACTTAAACCTGAGATGTTTATTAACGCTGTCATTAACCAAAATTTAGGTGCTAAATTAGCGGTTCCCGAATCTGCCGTACTTGATACCGGATTAAGAAAGATAGTTTATCTTTCAAAACCAAACGATATTCTTGAATCTCATGAAGTAATACTCGGAAAAAAAGCAGGAAATTATTATGAAGTTTTGAACGGTCTTAAAAACGGAGATGTTGTTGTAACCAGCGGCAACTTTCTTGTGGATTCGGAATCAAAGTTAAAAAATCCTTCTCAGGAAAAATAATATGATTGAAAAAATAATAGAATTTTCTGCAAAAAACAAATATATAGTTATAATATTTGTTTTAGCTTCTATGATAGCTGCACTGTATTGCATAAAAAATATTCCTTTAGATGCCATTCCCGATCTTTCGGACACACAGGTTATTATTTATTCCAAATGGGACAGATCTCCGGATATTATTGAAGATCAGGTAACATATCCGATAATAAGTGCCATGCTGGGAGCTCCGAATGTAAAAGCTATCCGCGGATTTTCCGATTTTGGATTTTCTTATGTTTACGTTATATTTAAAGATGGTACGGATATTTATTGGGCTCGAAGCCGTACTCTTGAATATCTAAGCAAGATAACTTCCAAACTCCCAGAAGGCGTTAAAACAGAGATTGGTCCTGATGCAAGTTCTGTCGGATGGGTATACCAATATGCTCTTGTAGATAAAACCGGCAAAAATGATTTGGCTAAACTCAGAGGTTTTCAGGATTGGTATCTGAAAAATTGGCTTCAAAGTATTTCCGGCGTAGCTGAAGTTGCTTCCATAGGCGGATTTCAAAAACAATATCAAGTAAATGTTGATCCAAATGCGTTACTATCATATAAAATACCGCTTAATAAAGTAGTGGATGCTGTTCGTGACAGCAATAATGATGTAGGTGGACGCCTTGTAGAATTTTCCGGGGCAGAATATATGATACGCGGAAGAGGATATGCAAAATCTGTTCAGGACATAGAAAATATCGTTATTGGTGTTGACTCATCCGGAATTCCGATACTGATAAATAATGTAGCTAAAGTTTCTTTGGGAACTGATATGCGTCGCGGCGTTGCCGATCTTGACGGACAGGGTGATACAGTCGGCGGTATTGTCATTATGCGTTACGGCGAAAATGCTTTGAATGTAATTAACCGTGTCAAAGAAAAAATTGAAGAAATTAAACCTTCACTTCCTGAAGGAGTTGAGCTTGTCACTACTTATGACCGCTCTGACCTTATAAAACGCTCAATTGCCACGCTCAAACATCAGCTGATTGAAGAAATGATTATTGTAAGTATTGTTATTCTCGTATTCCTGTGGCATTTTCCGTCGGCAATTATTCCTATTGTTACGATACCGATAGCTGTTTTTCTTTCTTTTATACCTCTGTTCGGAATGAATGTAACTTCAAATATTATGAGTCTTGCCGGTATTGCAATATCAATAGGGGTTCTTATTGACGGTGCCATTGTTGAAGTTGAAAATGCATATAAGCGACTACAGATTTGGGAATCAGAAGGACGAAAAGGAGATTTCCATGTTATAAGGCTCAATGCACTTAAAGAAGTCGGACCATCTGTATTTTTCTCTCTTCTTGTTATTGCAGTTGCTTTTCTTCCGGTTTTTACGCTTGTTGATCAGGAAGGACGCTTATTTAAACCGCTGGCTTACAGCAAAACTCTTGCCATGGCAATTGCTGCAGTTCTTGCAATAACTCTGGATCCTGCTCTACGCATGCTGTTTACCCGAATGGATTATAAACATTTCAAACCGGTCTGGCTTTCAAATTTATTTAACAAAGTTACTGTCGGTAAATATTATCCCGAAGAAAAACATCCTATAAGCAAGGTTCTTTTCCGCGTTTATGAACCTGTTTGCAGATTTGTTCTCAAATATCGCAAGACGACAATTATTTCAGCTTTGGTATTAATGCTTTCTGCTGTTCCTGCATATTTAAAACTTGGAAAAGAATTTATGCCTCCGCTTAATGAAGGAACTATACTTTACATGCCGACAACTTTGCCCGGTATTTCCGTTACCGAAACGCAAAAATTACTTCAATCAATGGACAAAATTCTCAAAGATACGCCTGAAGTTGAAAGAGTGTTCGGTAAAGCGGGCCGTGCGGAAACATCCACTGATCCGGCACCGTTTTCAATGATGGAAACAACAATTATTTTAAAACCCGAAAATGAATGGCGAAAAGTTCATCGTTGGTATTCATGAATGCCGGAATTTATGCAGATTCCTTTTCAACATATTTGGCGGGATAGAATTACATATGAAGATTTAATAAATGATTTAGATCAAAAGATGAAGTTTCCCGGAGTATCAAATGCCTGGACAATGCCGATTAAAGCAAGGATTGATATGTTATCTACCGGAGTCCGTACACCTGTAGGAATAAAAATATATGGTGCCGATCTTAAAGAAATTGAAAAGATAGGAATAAGTATTGAATCAACAATGAAAAATATAAAAGGAACCCGCTCCGTTTTTGCCGAAAGAGTTACAGGCGGGTATTTTATAGATTTTAATATAAAGAGAGAACAGCTTGCACGATACGGTTTAACCGTAAAAGATGCAGAAATGATTATCGGTTCGGCAATTGGCGGAGAACCTGTTACCACAACAATTGAAGGCAGAGAAAGATATACCGTTAATGTGCGTTACGCCAGAGATTTCCGCGATGATTTGGATAAATTAAAAAGAGTGCTTGTTCCTGCAATGTCAGGTGCTCAAATACCTCTTGAAGAATTAGCAGACATCAATATATCTCTCGGACCTGCAATGATACGTGATGAAAACGGAATGCTTTCAGGTTACGTATATGTGGACATAGCAGGACGTGATGTAGGAAGTTATGTCTCAGAAGCACAGAAAATCGTACGCGAAAAAATTCAGCTTCCTGCCGGTTATACAATTCAGTGGAGCGGACAATATGAGAATATGCTTCGCGTTAGAGAAAGATTAAAACTTGTAATTCCTATTACTGTTTTCCTGATATTCATTTTACTTTATATGAATACAAAATCTTCTGTTAAAGCCGGAATTGTTATGTTAGCGGTACCTTTTTCTTTGGTTGGGGCCATATGGTTTTTGTATATTTTGGACTACAATGTTTCAATTGCCGTTTGGGTCGGAATGATTGCACTTATGGGACTTGATGCCGAGACGGGTGTTTTTATGCTTCTTTTCTTAGATTTATCTTATTATGATATGGTAAAACAAGGAAAAATGAATACAAGAAAAGATCTTGATGAAGCGATAGTACACGGTGCCGTTAAACGCATACGTCCAAAGATGATGACGGTTATGGCTATGTTTATGGGTCTTATTCCAATTATGTATGCCATGGGAGCCGGCAGTGATATGATGAAGAGAATTGCCGCACCTATTATAGGCGGACTCTTTACCAGTTTTATTATGGAGCTGTTAGTATATCCTCCTATTTATTCAATATGGAAATGGCATTATGAAATGAAACAGGGCAGTGTTGACGTCAAAAAATTATCTGCTAATGATTCAGAAAAAAATTAAAGGGAGAAATCAAATGAAAAAAGTGTACATTATTGTTGCAGTATTGTTTATTGTGTTATTGGCAACCGACAAAATAACTTATGCCGAAGAGGTACAGGCAGTTAAAAATGTAAATACTGAAGTTAAAAAACCCGTAGATGTCGGTAATAAAATATGCCCGGTAACAGGTGAAAAGATAGATGAAAGTACAAAAGCAACATACGAATACGACGGCAAAATATATAATTTCTGTTGTCAAATGTGTGTTGATAAATTCAAAAGTGATCCACAGAAATATATTAAAAAAATAGAAAATCAAAATAAGACAAAAAAAATTAAGGAATAAAATTATCAGTAATCTTTGCTGATTGTTTTGAAAAAATCAGCAAAGATCAATAATATGTAAATCATATGCCCAATTAAAAGAGAAAAAAGAATGAAGCCTAGAATCCTCACGTATTAAATTCAAGTCCAAAAGGCATCATGAAAATAATTTAGTTCTAAATATTTTTTAGTTTATTTTCTTTATAGCCCTTGAAGCATTGATTATTGCTATAAGAGTTACCCCTACATCGGCAAAAACGGCTTCCCACATAGTTGCTATTCCTGTTGCTCCCAAAGCAAGAATTATTCCCTTTACCCCTAATGCAAATATTATATTCTGCCATACTATATTTCTTGTATTTTTGGCAATTTTAATTGCCGTAACAACTTTTGAAGGATCGTCAGTCATTAAAACTATGTCTGCAGCTTCTATTGCCGCATCAGAACCTAATGCCCCCATAGCTATTCCTATATCACTGCGTGCAATAACTGGCGCATCATTAATTCCGTCACCTACAAATACAAGTTTGCCGTTTGTAATTTTTTCTTTTTCCAGTGCTTCAAGTTTTTCTACTTTTTGATGAGGCAGTAATTCAGAATAAACATTGTCTATTCCCAAATCACTGGCAATTTTTTCAGCCACAGTTTTATTGTCACCAGTAAACATTATAATATTTTTTATGCCTATATTTTTTAAATCAATTATCGTCTGTTTTGAGTCTGGTTTTAATTCGTCTGATATTGTAATGTATCCTGCAAACTTTTTGTTTATGGCTACATAAACAACAGTTCCGACAGAGTCAATTTTCTTATAAGTTATATTTTCGTTATCAAGCAATTTATGATTCCCTGCCAAAATTAATTTATTTTCAATAGTTATTTTAACGCCTAAACCTGCCAGTTCTTCGTATGTTTTTATTTTTTCAGAATCAATTTTTTTCCTATATGCTTTTTGTATTGATAACGCTATAGGATGTAAAGAATATATTTCGGCATAAGCTGCAAAAAACAGAATATCGTCCTGATTAAATTCGCTTGAGCTTTTTACTTCCGTTACTTTAAAACTTCCTTTTGTGAGGGTACCTGTTTTATCAAAAACTATAGTATCAATATTATTTAAAGCTTCAAGATAATTGCTACCTTTAATTAAAATCCCATTTTTAGAAGCTCCGCCTATTCCTCCAAAAAAACTGAGAGGAATTGATATTACTAATGCGCAAGGACATGAAATAACTAAAAATATAAGTGCTCTGTTAATCCAGTCGGTAAACAGTGCTCCTTCTATCAGCAAAAGCGGAATAACAGCCATAAAAAGAGCCGTAAAAACTACTATAGGAGTATAGTATTTGGCAAATTTAGTGATAAAATTTTCGGCATATGCTTTTTTTGCATTTGCATTTTGAACAAGATCAAGTATTTTTGATACTGTTGAATTTTCAAACTTGTTTGTTACTTTTAAATGTAAAAAACCGTGTTTATTAACAGAGCCTGAAAGAACTGCGCTGCCTTTGTTTATATTTAACAGCAATGATTCTCCTGTTAATGCGGACATATCTAAAGCTGAAGAGCCTTCTATAACAATCGCATCAAGCGGAACTTTTTCACCGGGTTTTACAACTATTATGTCACCTATTGCAACTTCTTCTGGAGAAACTTTTTTTATTCCTTCTTTTGTCTTTAAGTTTGCATAATCGGGACGTATATCCATAAGCTCCGATATTGATTTTCTGGAACGGTTAACTGCAATATTCTGAAATATTTCTCCGACCTGATAAAATAACATAACCGCAACACCCTCAGGATATTCTCCTATTGCAAATGCGCCTATTGTAGCTATACTCATTAAAAAGTTTTCATCAAAAACATTTCCTTTGCGAATATTATTAACAGATTTGAGCAAAACATCGCAACCAGCCAGCAAATAACTTATAACAAACAAACTGAATTCCAGATATCCCGGCAAATTAAGTATGAGCGCGCTTAAAAATAACACTAAACTTAATACGATGCGAATTTTAATATTTTTATTTATAGGTTTTGAGCTTTTTTTGTTTTTATTTAAATCTATGAAAGAAACCGTAACGCCAGGTTCGATATCATTTATCATGCGGACAACTTCTTTTAATACTGACGGCATGTTTTTTTCATATATTTCAATAAAAAGTTTTTGCGATACAAAATCAATATTTGCATTTTTTATATCTTTTATCTCCTTGACTTTATTTTCAATCTTCTTTGAACATTCTGCACATGAAAGATTCCCGAGATAAATAACTTTATGCTCGCCAAAATAAATAATTTCCTTCACATTAATATCAGGTTCATATTTTGCTATTATTTGTTTTATATTCTTTTCTGTTGTTTCCTTATAGTTTTGCATTTCTATAAAAAGTTTTTGCGATACAAAATCAATATTTGCACTGATTATGTCGGGCAGTTTAACTATTTCTGCCTCTATTTTGCCTACACAGTTTACGCAATCAATACCTTCAAGCATATATTGTTTCTTTGTTATTTGCATATAAAATTCCCCATTATGATTATTTTACAATTGAATAACTGTTCAATTATTCAATTGTAAAAAACAAAAAAATATTTACTATTCCCTGATGTGTTTTAAACCGTCGGAAAAAATAGTTTTAACATGATCGTCAGCCAACGAATAATAAACAACTTTTCCTTCTTTTCTGTTTTTTATAAGTCTGCTTTGTCTTAATGTTTTGAGCTGATGCGATATTGCCGACTTTGTCATACCTAGCAAATATGAAATATCACAAACGCACATTTCCGATTTTTGTAATGCGCAAAGAATTTTTACTCTTGTAGAATCGCCGAATACTTTAAACAAATCGGCTAAATCCAATAAATATTCCTCTTTCGGCATCATACGCGATACTTTTTCAATTATGCCTTTATGTATTACATTGCAACTACAGTTATATTTATCCTTATTTTTCATATACACTCCAAAACAACACATATGAACAACTGTTCAACTGTATTATATGTTCTATTTTTATTTTTGTCAATATGTTTGTTATTAAAGTTTTTTTAATCGTTTTTTTGTTCTTTAGCTTGTTGTTGTCAAATAATATTATTTCTGCCAATCTTTTTTATGACGAACTATTTTAAAATATTTATAACATTCTGTTCTCACTTCTTTTATTATTAATGTTCCGTGTAATATCCATATATTCTCGTTTACTAAGAGGAAGCAAACCTAATTTTTTGATGAAATTTTGTGGCAACTAATCGATAGTTAAGGAAATTTGACAATGAAAAATTTTATGTTAATGTCTTTCCAAAGTTTTTTAAACTAAAAGTAAAGGAAGCCAGCAGGTTTAACAATATTAAACTAATCTGGCATTGCCCCGCAACGGCAGTTTAATACATCTGTATTAATAAATCCGGTCTATTATTTTATTATGCAATATTCGGCAGTAACTGAATGTTCTGAGGGAAAAGCAAAATTATATATATTATTTTATAACGCATCCTGTTTTTTAATATAGAAGTATATTTGTAAATTATTTCTATTACAATTATTAGAACAATATGACAGGTTTGAATAGATACTTTATTAATTACGATTGTAATTTATTATTTATCAGCAGTTACTTTTATTATTAAACCAATTACAGGTTAATATCTTTGTAGAAAAAATCGTTTCATCCAAACAAGACATCATTGTTTTTTGACTTATGACTTCATCTTACATCAAAGGACGGAAATATTTATATACAATAATTTTTACAACCGGAGTAATTTATCAACAAATATTTTGTGTGAGATATTCATTATTCACTTATATATTTTTTTTTGGTATCA
>Ga0302240_1001847_pt1 | contig 15651 bp, 12 predicted proteins | sample AAG_UR_His_MG_FD_193538 | JGI IMG/M metagenome (GOLD analysis project Ga0302240, IMG submission 193538) | Enriched activated sludge microbial communities from anaerobic digester in WTTP, New Holstein, Wisconsin, United States - AAG_UR_His | ecosystem: Engineered > Bioreactor > Anaerobic >... | reverse complement strand
GTATTTGGCGCTGCTGATTAATTATTCCCTGACCCCTGTCGACGGGAAAAAGACTCGGGTGGCTGTTGATATCCCCACCGGTTCCAGCTTTTTAAAAATCACGAAAATTCTGGAAGAGGCGGGGATAGTTAAGAGCCGGATATTATTTTATGGCCTGGTGAGCACCCGGCAGGCGCTGAGATCCATTCGCGCCGGAGAATATGAATTTAATACTTCGATGACGCCCTGGGCCGTAGTTGATAAGCTGCTGCGGGGTGAAATTCGAACATACCGCGTGACCATACCCGAAGACTTGTCCGTTAAAGAAATAGCGGCGCGGCTTAAAGAGTATAAATTAATAAACGAAAAACAGTTTTTTGAATTGGCGGAAGATAAGGAATTCCTACGGTCTGTCGGCATTAACGCCGCTTCCGTTGAAGGTTACCTTTTTCCGGAAACATATTATTTTGACCGTTCGATGAGTACCCGCCAGATTATGCGCATTATGGTCGGCCAGTTCTGGAAAAAAGTCACTCCGGCGATGCTCAGTAGAGCGGACGAACTCGGTTTTACTGTCCAGGAATATGTTACCCTGGCCTCGATCATCGGCAAGGAATCGGGTAATGATGCTGAAAAACCACTGATTTCAGCGGTGTTCCACAACAGGCTGAAAAGAAAAATGCGTTTGCAAAGTGATCCGACCGCCGTTTACGATCTGGAAAACTTTGACGGCGCAGTGAAGCGCAGTCATCTGAAACGTAATTCGCCCTATAATACGTATGTTATCAGCGGCCTCCCGCCGGGCCCCATCGGCAATCCCGGCCTCGATTCCCTGCAAGCCGCTCTTTATCCAGCCGGAATTAATTATCTTTATTTTGTCTCCCAGGGCGACGGGTCTCACTTTTTTTCTTCGTCTCTGGAAAGGCACAATCAGGCCAGCATCCGTTACTGGGAAAGCAAAAATAAAAAATAGCCGTCTTTTTCTACTCCATTTTATTAAAAATCCAATAATTTCTTGATAATCAATCCATTTACACGTCCGTGATCGGCTCAGAAATAATGTTTTGTCCGCCATTTTCTGCCGGCAATTTTCCGCTGTGCATATGCATCTAATTTTATTGGTAATTTTAAGACGATAAAGGCGGAAAAAGTTGAAATTTTTCCTTGACAAAGCCATTTACCACCTTTATAGTCAGCCATGTGGAGTAAAGTGGATGACTATGGAGGGAAGTGGTGCCTGATTTTCGCGGCCAGTACCATCACAGCATTGATGAAAAGGGAAGGATCATCTTTCCAGCCAAATTCCGGGAGGTTTTTGCCGAAAAGTACGACAACCGGATGGTTATTACCAACTGGGAAGGATATCTGATTGTATTCCCTTTTGCTGAATGGCGGCTCATTGAAGAAAAAGTAGCACAGAAGCCAATTTTAAACAAAGACTTTCGTGATTTTCAGCGTTTCTTCATGTCCGGCGCCGTGGACTGTAATCTGGACGGACAAGGTCGTGTCCTCATCCCCCCGACTTTGCGCGAATATGCCAAATTGGAAAAAGATATAGTCTTGGCTGGAATGCTCAAAAACATTGAAATCTGGGCCAAAGATCGTTTCGAAGAAAAAATGAGGCTCTCCAGCGCCGAAATCGATAAAGATAATATTATTGCCACTGAATTGGGAATTTAATGAATGTACGCCGACTTTTATCATAAGCCGGTGATGCTGGAAGAAATTCTGAAGTGGCTGTGTATTAATAAAAAGGGAATTTATGTGGACGGCACTGTGGGAGGCGCCGGCCACGCCTATGCAATACTTCAAGCGACCGAAGGCTTTTTAGTGGGTATTGACTGTGACAGCGATGCCCTGCTGGCGGCGGAAAGGCGGCTGGCCGAATTCGGCGCTCGCAAGGTTCTGGTAAAGGCTAACTTTGCCGAGCTTGGTTCGGTTCTGGAAAATTTACAGATCAAAAAAGTTGATGGTGTTCTCCTGGACCTGGGCGTGTCGTCTCATCAACTGGATCAGGCGGAAAGAGGATTTAGTTTTAATCAGCAGGCGCCGCTCGACATGCGGATGGATCGCAGCTTGCAGATCAGCGCCTACGATATTGTCAACAGCTATGCCCAGGAAGATTTAGAAAGAATTATTCGTGTTTTCGGGGAAGAAAAGATGGCCGCTAGGATTGCAAGGGCAATATCGCAGAAAAGACGATTGTCTCCGCTTTCGACGACGGTGGAGCTTGCCGATGTGATCGTTTCCGCCATGCCGGCTAAATTTCGCCGGCAGAAAATTCACCCCGCCACAAGAACGTTTCAAGCAATTCGCATTGCCGTAAATGGTGAACTTGACAGCATTAAACCGGCGATTAATTCCGCAGTGGACATGCTGAACCAAGGCGGTCGCCTTTGTGTTATTTCCTTTCATTCATTGGAAGACAGAATTGTTAAAAATGAATTTCGCGCGTTGACGGGAGTTTGCATCTGCCCCAAAGACATACCGGTTTGCATCTGCCGCCGGGAGGCGAAGCTCAAAATTATAACGAAAAAGGCCGTCACTCCTACGGCGGTCGAAATAGAAGACAACCCACGCTCCCGCAGCGCGAAACTGCGTGTAGCCGAGAGGCTTTAAATGCAAGAGACTGCCAACGGACAGGACGTGCCACGTGCGCCCAGGGAGAAAAAAGCGTTTTTCGGTATAAAGTATCCAACTTTTATCATAATGGCCATAGTGTTGATGTTTGTCGCCCTGATTTATGTGGGCTCGCATATTCATATGACTGAACTGGAATATGAATATGCCGCGCAAATGAACACCAATCAAAAATTGCTCGAAGAACAAAAAAAACTGAAGGTGGAGTATGCGATGCTTAAGTCTCCACAGCGAATAGAGAGCATAGCAAGAGATAGACTGCAGATGTCTTATCCTGAACAGGAACAAATAATTGTTTTGAAAAATTCGGGAGAATGATATGACGGGCGAAACAAAAAACTGGCTCAAATTCCGGATAGTAAGTATATTATTGATTTTTCTGGTGTTATTTATTGCTTTACTCTCCCGTGCCTTTCAGCTGCAGATATTATCCGGGAAAAAACTTAAAACTCTGGCGCAAAGACAGCAGACCACCACGTTGCAGGTGCAACCGGAAAGAGGAGTGATTTACGACCGCAACGGTGAAAAGCTGGCGGCATCGGTTATGGCTGATTCCGTTTGTGCCGATCCGTCGAAAATTGCCGATCCGGTGCGCACAGCCAGGCAGGTATCGAATATTCTTCGTCTGGATCACAATGCAGTTCTGGCGAAAATTTCACAGCCGAAGAACTTTTGCTGGCTGGCCAGAAGAATTGCTCCGGCGCAGGCTGCTGCGGTGGAAAATGCAAATATTGAAGGGATCTTTTTAGTTAAAGAGCCAAAACGTTTTTATCCCAACGGCGAGCTGGCGGCGCATATGCTTGGTTTTGTCGGCCTCGATTCCACCGGCCTGGAAGGGCTGGAAAAGAGGTATAATGAAGTGCTCAAGGGCAAACCGGAGAAGCTGGCCTGGGCGCGCGACGCCAAGGGAAAAAAGTTGTTCTTACGTGTAGAAAAGAGCGAAATAAACAAGGATGAAAATTTTAATCTCGTTTTGACCATCGACAGCCGCATTCAATACCTTGCGGAAACTCATTTGAAGGAAGCTGTTGTGAGCAAGGGAGCCAAAGGCGGCCTGGCTATAGTCATGGATCCTAAAACCGGCGAGATTCTGGCGTTGGCGAATGAGGGAAGATTCAATCCGAACAACATCGCAGGGCTGGTTCCCGATAGATGGCGTAATCGCGCCATTACAGATTGTTTTGATCCGGGCTCCACTTTTAAACCGTTTCTGGTCGCCGCCGCCCTGGAGGCCAAAGCGATTAAAGTAACGGACAGATTTTATTGTGAAAACGGTTCTTATTCCATCGCCAACAGGACAATTCACGAAGCCAATCGTAAACGCCACGGAGTGCTGGCCGTGCCGGAAATATTGAAATATTCCAGTAACATCGGTTCGGTAAAGATTTCCCAGCGGCTGGGCAAGGAAAAGTTCCATGACTACATCGAACGCTTCGGTTTTGGAACGAAAACGGGAATAGATCTGCCCGGTGAATCAACGGGATTGCTGAGGCCCGTGCAAAAATGGACGACAGTCGATGCGGCGACAATTGCATTTGGCCAGGGGATATCGGTCACGGCCATGCAATTGATTTCAGCCATGTCGGCCATCGCCAATAACGGAGTGTTGATGAAACCTTACGTTGTTCGGGCTGTCACCGATAAAAACGATCGTCCGGTTCGGGTATACACGCCGACGGCTGTGCGGACGGTTGTTTCTCCGGCCGTTGCCAAACGGGTAACCGGTATGTTGACGGATGTTGTCGGCGCCACCGACGGTACGGGTAAAAATGCACGAATTGTCAATGTTTCCGTGGCCGGTAAAACGGGAACCGCCCAGAAATTTGATTTTTCCCGGGGTGTTTATTCTTCCGAAAGAGTCCGGACGTCCTTCATCGGATTTTTCCCGGCCGAGAATCCCCAGGTTACCATTTTAGTAATTCTGGATGAACCGCAGCGGGACAAGTGGGGTGGGGTGGCTTCGGCGCCGGTCTTCAAAAACATCGGAGAACAGATATTGAATTGCTTTAAGACAAACATCCGGGAAACGCCGGTCTTTGAGCAGGAAAAAACAAACAAGGTCCAACTGGTTTCAGCTCAGCGCACCCTGACTCCGGTTAATGTTGATCCCGATGATGAATCGGTTATGCCTGATTTTTCCAATATGACCATCAGAGAAGTGATGAAGAAAGCCCGGGAGCGGTCAATCGAAGTTAAAGTATCGGGCAACGGCTGGGCGAAAAGCCAATATCCGCCGGCCGGGACTCAACTGGGCGAAGAGCGAATCTGCAGCGTGACATTTGCATTGCATTGAACAACTGAGGTGGCCATGAAACTGGAGCAGCTGCTCGCAGGAATAGATATTATCAATATATCCGGGAATTCAGCGGGAGAAGTATCCACTGTCTGCTATTCGGCGGATGAATGCCGGGAAGGCTCCGTCTTCGTAGCCATCCCCGGCCTGAAATTCGACGGCCATGATTTTATCGGAAAGGCAATTGAGCGCGGCGCAAAATACATCGTCCATGAAAAAGACCTGCAGTTTCCGCCTTCCGTAACGGGGGTCCGGGTGGCCGGCAGCCGGCGTACTTTGGGAATCCTGGCCAAAAACTATTTCGGCGATCCCTCGGCGAATCTTGCTGTGATTGCCGTTGTCGGGACGAACGGGAAGACAACCATCACATACCTGCTGGAATCGATTTTAAAGGCGGCCGGTTTTAAGTGCGGTGTTTTAGGAACGGTCAATTACCGGTTCAATGATCAAGTATATCCGGCGCCCAATACGACTCCCGAATCTTATGAAATGCAAAAAATTCTCCGCCGAATGGTTGACGACGGGGTAACGCACGTCATCGCCGAAGTCTCCTCGCACGCCATCGATTTGAAAAGGGTCGACGACTGCGACTTCGATCTGGGCATTTTTACCAACCTGACCCGCGATCATCTCGATTACCACCAGACGATGGAAAATTATTTTCAGGCCAAAAAAAGATTCTTTTCCGAGGTGCTGCCGCAAAGCGGGAAAGCCCATCGTCAGAAAATGGTGATCAATAATGATGACCCGTGGGGGCAAAGAATTCTGGCGGAAGTACCTTTGGCCGCATTAACCTATGGAATCGAAGGAGATTGCAGCGTTAAGGCAACCAATTTTGAACTTTCACTTGCCGGGATTTCGGCGGGAATAAATGCTTCGGGAAAATCATTTTCCATCAGCTCTCCGCTGATTGGTAAATTCAATCTTTACAATATCCTGGCGGCAGTTTCCGCTGCATCCATTCTGGATATTCCGCAACCGGTAATAGAGTCGGGTATTAAAAACATGTCCTGCGTTCCCGGAAGGCTGGAAAGCGTCGCGTCCAAATCCGGCCTGCATGTTTTTGTAGATTACGCACACACGGATGATGCTTTAAGGCGGGTGCTGCAAAATTTAACCGCTTTGAAGAAAAAACGGATCATCACCGTATTCGGCTGCGGCGGCAATCGCGACCGTGGCAAGCGTCCCCTGATGGGCGAAGCTGCGGTCAGCTACAGTGACCTGACGATAGTGACCTCGGACAATCCCCGTCTGGAGGACCCTCTGGAAATTATCCGGGAGATAGAAACGGGAATTGATCGGCAGAAAATACAAAAGGCAGACAGCATTAATCCGGCTGCGGCAGGCGGTGTGCAATCTTATACCGTAATCCCCGACCGGGAAAAGGCTATCGAAGCGGCAATCGAGGCGGCTTCACCCGGCGACATCATTTTAATTGCGGGGAAGGGACACGAGGATTATCAGATCATCGGGGCAACGAAAATACCTTTTGATGATCGTAAGATTGCTGCTCATGCTTTGCAAGTGAAAGGGTAAAACGATTATGGAAAGCAGCTTACCGGCATTTACCGTTGAACAGGTATTGCAAGCAACAGGCGGTGTATTGCTTTCCGGCGACGCGGAGAATGTATTTTACGGAGTTACGACAGATTCCCGCCAGGTGAAAAAAGGCAACTTATTCGTGGCTTTGCAGGGTGAAAAATACGACGGTCATGATTTTGTGGGGCTGGCAATTGAGCAGGGAGCTGCAGGCTGCCTGGTGCACAGTGCAGCGAAGCTTAATCTGAACGCCGCCGGGAAAGAAGCGGCTCTAATCAAGGTTGCGGACACATTGCAGGCGTTCGGGGATTTGGCGCATGACTACCGCCGGCGCTTTTCCATCCCGGTCATCGGTTTAACCGGTTCCTCGGGAAAGACAACGACAAAAGAAATGCTGGCGGCAATTCTTTCCCGAAAGAAAAAAACTTTAACAACAGAAGGTAATTTAAATAATCTGATCGGATTGCCGCAGACGATCTTCCGGCTGACGGGAGATCACGAAATTGCCGTCCTGGAAATGGGTACGAATACCCGCGGCGAGATTAAAAGGCTGACCCAAATTGCTGTTCCGGATATAGGCTTAATCACCAATATCGGTCCCGCCCATCTGGCGGGTTTCGGGACGGTGGATATTGTCGCCGAGGAAAAGGGCGATTTGTTTCTTAATATGGCGGAAACAGGAACGGCCATAGTTAATGTTGATGATGAAGCCGTACAAACCATCGCCGGGAAGTGGCCGGGAAAGCGCATTACTTTCGGCATGAGTTCCGATGCCGACATAACGGTGCAGAACATAGTAAAAAACGGCGCCCGCGGCATCAGCTTCCAATTGATGGTCGGAAGCAGCGTCAGCAAGGTGGAAATGAAAATCGTCGGCATTCATCACGTCTACAACGCCCTGGCGGCCGCGGCCGCAGCATGGGCGGCGGGGATGAACTGCCAGTCTATTGTGGAAGGGCTGGTTTCATTTCAGCCTGTTTCCGGAAGGATGCAGATTATTCGACTGCAAAACCGCGCCTTTGTGATTGACGACACTTATAATGCCAATCCGGCTTCCGTACGGGAAGCCCTGATGACGCTGAAAGACTTGAAGAGTAATCATAACGGCTATGTTTTTCTGGGAGACATGCTGGAGCTGGGTGATGCGGCTCCCGAGATGCACCGGAAAATCGGCGTTTTGATGGCGACAATCGGTGTCAACGCCGTTTTTTTACGCGGTGATTTTTCTGCGATAACAGCGTCTGGGGCCACCGAAGGCGGTATGCCGCCGCAGAATATTTTCTTTTTGTCCCCGGATGAAGATGGCATGCCGTTTTTAAAAGAACATTTGCAGGAAGGCGACTGGGTCCTGGTGAAAGGGTCGCGCCGGATGAAAATGGAAAAAATTGTTGCTCAAATATGCGATCTTTTCGGCAGAGACGACACCGGCGACAACACCGGCAGGGGTAATAACAAATCAGGAGTGAATGAACATTGATTTACCATTTATTATACCCCTTACATACGACCTTTTCATCGTTTAACGTATTTCGGTACATTACCTTCCGGACGATTTACGCCAGCATTACCGCGCTGATAATATGTTTCGTCGTCGGTCCCTGGCTCATACGGAAACTGCAGAGTATGCAAATCGGTCAGCAGGTCAGGGAAGACGGCCCGCAGACTCATCTGGTAAAAAAAGGTACACCCACGATGGGCGGGGTATTAATAATCTTCGCCGTTGTCATGTCCACACTGCTCTGGGCGAATCTGGCCGTCAACTATGTCTGGCTGGTGCTGCTGGTGACCATCGGCTTCGGCTTGATCGGTTTTATCGATGATTACAGCAAACTTTCCGGCAAAAGTTCCAAGGGCTTGTCCGGTAAAACCAGATTAACGGCGGAAATAACAATCGCGCTTTTTGCCAGCATCATTCTTTACTTGAAGCCTGGCTTCAATTCGCAGATTGCGGTCCCTTTTTTTAAGACTGTTCTGCCCAACCTGGGCTGGGGTTATATTCTGCTTTCGACATTCATTATTGTGGGAGCGGCCAATGCGGTTAATCTTACCGATGGACTGGACGGGCTGGCTGTCGGACCGGCGGCCATTTGTTTTGCCACGTACATGATGTTTGCTTATTTTGCCGGGAATGTGAAGGTGGCGACGTACCTGCAAATTCCTTACGTTGCCGGAGCCGGAGAACTGGCGGTCATTTGCGGGGCTCTGGTCGGCGCTTCCCTGGGATTTCTCTGGTTTAATTCGTACCCCGCGGAAGTATTCATGGGGGATGTCGGCTCCCTGTCGCTGGGGGGAGCGTTGGGAATGACGGCGGTCATAACCAAACAGGAAATTTTGCTGGTTATTGTCGGCGGCATCTTTGTGATCGAAACTTTTTCCGTCATTTTCCAAGTCGGCTATTTTAAACTGACGAAGGGGAAACGAATTTTCCGGATGGCGCCATTGCATCATCATTTTGAATTAAAAGGCTGGGCGGAGCCGAAGGTGATTGTCCGTTTCTGGGTGGTTTCCATTCTGCTGGCCCTGATGGCGATGAGCACGCTGAAATTGCGGTAGAGGAAAAATGGATTTAAAAGGTAAAAAAGTAATTGTGATCGGCATGGGCAAAACAGGGGTCGCCACGGCCGCATTTCTAGGCTCCAGAGGCTGCCGGGTTGTGGCCGCCGACGAAAAACCCGGCCGGATGTGGGATGCGCAGTATGAGAATATTGCCGGGGAAAAGTGGCTGGAGACCGGAGCATATAACGAAAGTGTTTTAAGCGGGGCGGATATGGTTGTTCCCTCGCCGGGGATTCCTCCTTATAACGATATTCTCACGGCGGCGGTGCGGGCAAATATTCCGGTTGTCAGTGAAATTGAACTGGCCTACCTTTTTATGGAGACGCCGCTGGTTGCTGTAACCGGTACCAATGGTAAAACGACGACGACGACCCTCCTGGGGGAGATCTTCCGGCGGGCCGGCAAAAAAGTATTCGTCGGCGGCAACATCGGCAATCCGCTGATTGAATACGCCGGTACTTCGCAGCAGGATGATTTCGTCGTGGCGGAAATCAGCAGTTTTCAATTGCAATGGGTGGAGCGGTTCCGGCCTTTCGTTTCCGTACTCTTAAACGTGACCTGTGATCATATAAATTATCACGGCTCTTTTGAAGAATACCGCCGGATTAAGGCCAGAATTTTTGCCAACCAGACTCAGGATGATTTTGCCGTGTTCAATGCCGAAGACCCGGCGCTGGAATCGATGAGCTCCGGCCTGGCGGCCACGGTGGCGCAGTTCAGCTCAGCAAAAGAAGTTCCATACGGCATGTATTTAAAGGATGACAGCCTGGTCTTTAAAATGTTTGACGGCAGCAGGGAACTATATCCGCTGAGCATGATAAAAATTCCCGGCCTGCATAATGTGGAAAATGTCATGGCGGCCGTCATGGCCGCGCGCTTTTGCGGATGCGACAGGGGCAGCATCATCGACGCCGTCGGCGGCTTTAGCGGTTTGCCTCACCGGATTGAATTCGCCGGTGAAAAAAACAGCGTCAGATTCTACGACGATTCCAAAGGTACGAATGTTGGTTCGGTTATCAGGGCTTTGGATACGTTCGCCGATCCGGTTATCCTGCTTTTGGGCGGACGGGATAAAGATGGTGATTTTGACACTCTGAAGCCTCTCGTGGCGCAAAAGGCTAAAAGAGTAATATTGTTCGGCGAAGCGCGCGACCGCATCGGTTCGCTGCTCGGCGACAGTGCGCCGTCGGAAAAAAAACAGACTTTGCGGGAAGCCGTCGAAAGCGCCTATCAGAATGCCCAGGCGGGAGATGTCATATTGCTTTCTCCGGGCTGTGCCAGCTTCGATGAATTCAAAAATTACAAAGAACGGGGCAATTTTTTCAAAGAAACAGTCAGGAATCTTTAAATGGATGAAGTTTTAAAAAAGGAAGACAAGACGCCCGACATCATTTTGCTCGTGGTTACTTTACTTTTAGTGACTGTGGGGACGGCGATGATTTATTCATCCAGTTCCATTATTGCGCTGGAACGCTTCCACGACGGGCAGTATTTTTTGAAAAAGCAGTTGGTCTTCGTTTTTATCGGCCTTGTTTCCATGGTGGTGATGACCAGGGTTCCCTATACTGAGTTAAAGAAAGTGGCTTATCCGGGAATAGCCGTGTCGTTGATTTTACTTATTCTGCTGCTGATTCCGCATGTCGGTCTCAAGCGCGGCGGCGCGACGCGCTGGCTGAACATGGGATTTTTTTCTTTCCAGGTGACGGAACTGGTGAAAGTTGCGATGGTAATATTTTTTGCTCATTTGTTGACGCGCAAATTTCATCTGTTGAAGAATTTTACCCGCGGTGTTCTGGTTCCATTATCAGTAACGTCCTTGATCATTTTGCTGATATTACTGGAACCGGACTTCGGTACGGCGGTAATTATCATGGCGATCATGCTCTTAATGATGTGCCTGGCCGGTTCACGGATTCGCCATTTATTGATTTTGGGAGCGGCGTTTATTCCCGTCGGCGCCTTTCTTATCTGGCATAAGGGATATCGCATGGCGCGGCTGACGGCGTTTCTGGATCCGTGGAAGGATGCCGACAATACCGGCTTCCAGATTATTCAATCCCTGTTGTCTTTTGGATCGGGCGGCACCTTTGGCGTTGGCATCGGCGACGGCATGCAGAAGCTCTTTTATCTGCCGGAACCGCATACAGACTTTATCCTGTCCATCATCGCGGAAGAAAGTGGATTTCTCGGCGTAACGATAGTGATCATCATGTTTATGCTTTTTGTTTTACGCGGCTTCATGATTTCGCTCAAAGCGCCCGACCTTTTCGGCACGCTTCTGGCGGCGGGTTTAACAATGGTCATTGCACTGGAATCGTTTATTAATATAGCCGGAGTCATGGGTATTATTCCGCTGAAGGGACTTGCGCTTCCCTTTTTGAGTTACGGCGGAACGTCATTTATCATGAGCATGACGGCGGTTGGAATTTTACTGAACATATCGACGCAAAAGGCGACATGAACAACGACCTCGTAAAAAGTCCATATGCTGCGTTGCGCTGCATCACTCGTCACTGCGGCGTACGTAAAAGTACGCCTCATTCCTCCGGCTTTGCGCGCCTTGCCTCTGGAGCTTTTTACGAGGTTGTTGAGGATAAAGGAACGAGTGTTGGAACTAAATTAATCGTTTCCTGCTGCACGGGGAGAGTTGTATGCGTGTTGTGATTGCCGGCGGCGGGACAGGCGGACATTTATTTCCCGGCATCGCCATTGCCGAGGAATTTCTTCGAAGAGACAAAAAAACAGAAGTTCTTTTTGTCGGAACGCAAAGGGGTATTGAAAGTAAACTGCTGGGCCCCGCCGGCTATAAACTGAGCACCATCGACGTCGAAGGTATTAAAGGGCGGGGAATAAGGGCTTTGATCAAAGGGTTTTATCAGATTCCGCAAAGCATGTGGCAGTCGCGGCGGATTCTGAAAGAGTTTCGCCCCGGCATAGTCATTGGCGTAGGAGGTTACGCTTCCGGACCGGCGGTGCTGGCCGCATATTTTATGGGACTGCCGACGGCGATTGCGGAACAAAACGCCGCCCCCGGCATCACCAACAGAATTTTAGGGAAATTTGTGGATAAAATATTTGTGACTTACGCCGGAACTGCAGATTCATTTCCCGCTTCCAAGGTATTGGTCAGCGGCAACCCGGTGCGTGCGGCATTTACCAGTGTGCGCAGCCGGCAGCAAGCGGCAAAAGATTTTCAGCAGCTTTTGATTTTCGGCGGTTCACAGGGCGCCCAGGCAATCAATAAAAGCATCGTTGAAATGCTGCCGCAGCTGCAGAAGATAAAAAATAACATCCGCATCCTGCACCAGACCGGTGCGCGGGACGTGGAGCCGGTTTCGGAGGCTTATGCCCGTTATGGAATTCGGGCCGAGGTCACGGCCTTTATCGTTGACATGGCCGACGCCTACAGACAGGCGGACTTGATCATCTGCCGGGCGGGGGCGACTTCGTTGGCGGAGATCACTACAGCGGGGAAGGCGGCGATCTTGATTCCTTTTCCCTTTGCAACCAATGATCATCAAACAAAAAACGCTGAGGCCATGGCTGAAAAGGGTGCGGCAATTATGATTCAGGAGAAAGATCTGAGCGGCGACAAATTGTTTGCGGTGGTGGAAAAATTACTGCAGGACCCGCAGAAATTACGGCTTATGGAGGAAAACTCGGCAAAGCTCGGTGATGTCAACGCCGCCGCAACAATAGTCGATGCCTGTCTGGAGCTGACGGCGAAGAAAAATTAGGGAATTAATACGGAGAAACTGAAAAGAGGAATATCGGGTAAATGGGAACAGATAAAGAAACCGGCTTAATGCAGCGTAAAATAAAGTGCATTCATTTTGTAGGAATCGGCGGCATCGGGATGAGCGGTATTGCCGAAGTACTTCTCAATCTCGGCTATAAAATCAGCGGCTCCGATGCCCAGCAGTCGGATACAACATTGCGCCTGCAGAAGCTGGGGGCGATGGTGGCCGTCGGCCACAGCGCTGAAAATGTCGGCAATGCCGATGTGGTAGTAACTTCCACCGCCGTCAAAGCGTCCAACCCGGAAGTTGTGGAAGCCCACCGGCGGAATATTCCGGTAATTCCACGGGCGGAAATGCTGGCGGAGCTTTTGAAAATGAAATTTTCGGTCGCCGTTTCGGGCAGCCACGGCAAAACAACGACAACGTCCATGGTGTCTACAATGCTGGCGGAAGGCGGGCTGGATCCTACCATGGTTATCGGGGGAAAACTGGCCAGTATCGGCAGCAACGCCCGTCTGGGCGACGGTGAAATAATAGTCGCCGAAGCGGACGAAAGCGACGGCTCTTTTCTGAAATTGTCGCCGACAATTGCCGTCATTACCAACATCGACCGGGAACATCTGGATTACTACCCGGGAATCAACGAAATCAAAGCGGCGTTTCTGAAGTTCGCCAATATCGTTCCGTTCTACGGCTGCACCGTCATGTGCAACGACAACGAGCATATAAGAGAAATCGCCCCGGAAATTAAACGCCGCACCATCACCTACGGCATCGAACATGCGGCGGATTACCGGGCGGAAAAAATTGAATTTCAGGGCAGCAAAACTAACTATAACCTTAATTATAAGGGAAACATACTGGGGAAAATCGAGCTTAATGTTCCCGGCATGTTCAACGTGTATAATTCGCTGGCGGCTGTCGCCGTCGGCCGCGAACTGGAACTGGAATTTCCGGTAATTCAGAAAGGACTGGCAAGCTTTTTTGGAGTACATCGCCGGCTGGAGGTTAAAGGCCGGGTCGGCAGTATAACAGTAATCGACGACTACGGGCACCATCCGACGGAAGTCCGGGAAACCCTGGCGGCGGCAAGTCATGTATGGAAGTCGAGACGCATTGTCGTTTTTCAACCGCATCGCTACACGCGGACAAAGGCGCTTTTTGATGAATTCACCAGAGCCTTTACTGATGCCGACGTCCTGATTGTCAACGATATTTATCCGGCCAGTGAAGAGCCTATTGCCGGAGTTAATTCGGCGGCGCTGTGCGCAGCGATCAAGGCTACCGGCCATCCTTCTGTGGAATATGTGGCTAATGCGGAGGATACCATCGAATATCTGCTGAAAATTGTCCGGCCTGATGATGCGGTGTTCACTCTGGGCGCCGGCAGCGTCTATAAAATAGGCGAAGCTTTTTTAAAGCGGCTGGCCCAGCGGGAAGAAAAATAGAAATGGCTGTGAAGAGGGAAATTGCACAGGTGTTGCGTGATGTTGCCGGCAGAATATTTTATGACGAGCCGATGTCGCAGCATACTTCGCTGAAAGTAGGCGGCAATGCCGATGCCCTGGTTTTCATCGAAAGCGAAGACCAGCTTGCGCAGGTTGTCGCAAAGCTGCGGGAGTCTGCAATAAATTATCTGCCGGTGGGCAACTTGACCAATATCATTGTCCGGGACGGCGGCTACCGGGGAGCGATTCTATTGATGAGCGGGTTGAAGGCGATAAGTTATCAGCAAATGCAAGGCGGCGAACATTTTATTTCTGCCCAGGCCGGCGCTCCGCTGGCGCGGCTGGTAGGGTTTTCCGCCGAACACGAATTGACCGGCCTGGAATTTTGTGCCGGCATTCCCGGTAGCGTCGGCGGCGCCGTGTGGATGAATGCGGGCGCCTTTGGAGCGGAAATGAAGGATGTTGTCACGGAGGTGACTTTGCTGGATGCTCAGAGTCAAAGAAAAGTTCTGCAAAGGGAAGAAATAGTTTTTAACTATCGCCGGACTGTTTTGCCCCGGGAAGTCATAATTCTTGCCACCCGTTTAAAGTTGGAAAAAGGCGACCGGGGGCAAATTCAAAAAAAAATAAAAGAAATTATGCAGACGCGCCAGGGAAAACATCCTCTGGAATATCCCAGCGCCGGGTCTGTCTTTAAAAATCTGCCGTCGATGCCCGCCGGCCGGATTATTGAAGAAGCAGGGCTTAAAGGAAAATGCTGCGGAGACGCGGAAGTTTCACTAAAACATGCCAACTTTATCGTGAATAAAGGCAAAGCTTCCGCCACCGATGTTCTTGCCCTGATTGGTCTGGTCACGGATCAGGTAAAAAAAGAAAAAGGTATTGATCTGGAGACGGAAGTAATCGTTATTGGAGAAAATTAGTGCCGAAGAAAACAAGGACAAGCATAATTGCGCGAAAAAACCGCCTGCGCCGGCGTATGGCCGACACTTTAGGTGAATTTCTGCGTGCGCTGGGCCTGCTGTTGTCCGCCGTAGTGCTTTGCTGCCTGTTTATTTATGCCTACGGTTATTTGTTGAGTACGCCTTATTTTGAGATTAAGGAAATATCGGTACGCGGACTGAAAGAGTTGACGGAGCAGGATGTTTTAACCCAGGCCGCGATGACGCCCCGGCAAAACCTGCTGTCCGTCAATGTCGACGCCCTGGCCGGCAGAATTTCCGCCAATCCCTGGGTGAAAAATATTCATGTGGGCAGGGAGTTGCCCAACAGAATGGTACTGGAAATAAAGGAGCGCAACCCGGTCGCTCTCGTCAAGCAATCCAATGGTTTGTATCTCATGGATAATGAAGGGAATGTTTTTAAGAAACTGGACAAAAACGATGAAGTGGATCTGCCGATTCTGACCGGCGTCGACGTTAAAGAAAAAGAAAAATCGAGGCTTTTGCTGAGCACG
>Ga0302240_1001823_pt1 | contig 15809 bp, 18 predicted proteins | sample AAG_UR_His_MG_FD_193538 | JGI IMG/M metagenome (GOLD analysis project Ga0302240, IMG submission 193538) | Enriched activated sludge microbial communities from anaerobic digester in WTTP, New Holstein, Wisconsin, United States - AAG_UR_His | ecosystem: Engineered > Bioreactor > Anaerobic >... | reverse complement strand
GCTCTGTTTTTGAATTTGATATTTTAAAGACAAATTATAATTTTTCAAATACTCTTACAAGAAGATATGAAGGCTACCATAAAAAACTTAAAGACGCCATAGATAACAACAAAGTATCCGATTCCCAGGAATTGTCGAGCATACATTCCGACGAAGTAAAAGTTAAAGAGCTCGGGCTTGAAAATCATCTTAATTACGACTGGTACAGAAAAACTTCGCTTCTCGATCATTTTTTTGATGAAAAAACTTCTTACTGCGACGTTTATCCCGTCAAATTTAAAGAGCAGGGCGATTTTGTTCTGGGGCTTTACGACGCATCCGTAAAATCGGGCAGACTGGAACTATCGCGCAGAGGAACCGTATGGGCTGACGCCGCGGGAATAAAAACGGAAATAAAGAAAACGATAACCCCTCTTAAAAAAGAAGGTTATGAAGCGGAATATAAAATAAAAAATGCGGACAATAAAAATTTTTCGTTCACTTTTGCCGTAGAGCAGGTTTTTGCTTTTTCGCAAAAAACGGACAATGACTGTCTGGAAATAAAGAACGTTTCTTTATGGGAAAGAACCGACGAAAATCTGAAGATGTCGCTGTCGGTATCAAGTTCAAAAAAATGCGATTTCTGGATTGTTCCGGTTGAAACTGTTTCAACGTCGGAAAACGGATATGAAAAGACTTATCAGGGAACGGCCGTAATGAATGTTTTTAAATTTTCTCTTAAGCCGGGTGAAGAATTTTCTTTTAAGATTACGACATCCGTAAAAACCGGAGATAAATAAGATGATAGAAACATTAATACTGCTGTCGGTGCTTGGAGCTTTTTTGAGCATGGATATAACCATGTTCGGGCAGTTTATGGTTTCAAGACCGATATTTGCCGGGCCTCTTATCGGTTATATTTTGGGCGACATACAGACGGGATTCTGGCTCGGTATGATAGTTGAAATGATGTGGATTAACACGGTTCCGCTGGGTTCTTCAATACCCGTGGACCTTACTATGATGACGGTTCTTTCCGTATCATGGACATGTCTGCATTTTAAAGGAAGCCAGGACGGGGCGATATTTGCTTTGGCAATAGCCATTCCGTTTGCTTATCTCTACAGGGAAATAGATATCGGCGGCAGAAATTTTAATACTAAAATAATGCATTGGATAGAAAGAGGACTGGAGCAGGGAAAAGAATACAGAATTTCTCTCGGTTTATATTCAGGCCTTGGTCTTTTTCTGCTCAGGGCTTTTATAGTTTACGGCGTTTTTATGATACTCGGCGGTCTGATATACGTAAACATGAAAGTTTACATACCGGTGACGCTTGAAATAGCTTTTAAAAAAGCATGGTATTATCTGCCCGTATTCGGGTTCGGGCTTGTGCTTCACAATTTTAAAAATGTGGTGAAATTTCCTTTTTTTAACAGAAAAAAATGATAAATAACAGAGTCGGAACAAGATTATTTTTAAGAACGTTTTTTCTGCAGTCTTTATGGAATTTTGAAAGACTTCAGAATATAGGATTTTTATATGTTTTATATCCGGTTTTCAAGAAACTTTATCCGGATAAAGAAAAAAGAAAAGAAATTTTGCTCAGACATGTAGGATTTTTTAATACAAATCCTTACATGGCAAACATAGTTTTTGCAATGATAATAAACGCGGAAGAAGAAATAGCGGAGGGCAAATCTGCAAATACAAAAAAACCGGAAATGCTTAAATCCGTCATGTCCGGTCCTATCGCGGCCATAGGAGATTCGTTTTTTTGGGGGACGTGGAGGCCGGTTACTGCTTTTGTCGCGATACTTCTCTCAATTTTGTCGATAAATATTTTTGACGCGGATTTTTTGTGGGTTGCGCCTGTCGCGTTTATATTTTTGTATAATGTAGTTCATGTTCTGTTCAGATACTGGATATTTGTAGTAAGTTTCAGGCTTAACGAACAGATGATAAAACTTGTTGCAAAATTTGAAATTACATATATAGGCGATATAGTAAGAATTATAGGGATCGCGGCTGTCTTTACCACCTTATATTTTTATTTTGATTTGTTCGGATTTGTGCCCGCGGTCAATATATATTCAATGGACTGCACGATACCTGAAATAGGAATATACGGCATAATTCTGCTTTTTAGTTTTGTATTCGGTAAAATCAGGCCTGTTATAATGTTTTATTGTGCTATATTGTTCAGTTTTGTAATAGGTTATCTCGGTTTATAAATTAGGCAAAAACATAAAGCCTCTCGATTTTTTAACGCAGGACTTGATGCGGCTGATGTTTTTAAAAGGAAATATACCATGGTAGAAAAAAAATTAAAAGTAATTAACAAACTCGGGCTTCACGCAAGACCGGCATCTCTTATAGTGCAGTCTGCCATGAAATTTTCGTCCAACATAACTATATTTAAAGATGAATATAAAATAGACGCAAAAAGCATAATGGGTCTTATGATGCTTGCCGCTTCGACAGGAACGGAGCTTTTATTCTGCGCAGAAGGGCCTGACGAACAGGATGCAATAATCAAGATGGAAGAAATATTTAATAACGGGTTCGGAGAAGAAATATGACGGCCGATAAAACAAATATTATTTTAACAGGCGTTCCCGCGTCCCCCGGAGTTGCGATAGGGAAGGTTTTTTTATTTGAAGACGATGAATTTGTTTTTGTCGAAAAAGCGGTTCCCAAAAATAAAATAAAAGAAGAAGTTGTCCGTCTCCAGCAGGCAATGGCAAAAACAAGAACGGAACTTCAGGAAAACCAGGTTGATTTAGGTAAAATGCTCGGCAAAAATTATGCGAAAATCGCCGACGCCCATATGCTTATCCTCGATGACCCCATGCTTAATAAAGAGGCTGTCGCTTTAATCAATGAAGGCAATAACGCCGAATTTGCAATTTATAAAGTAACTGAAAAAATAACAAAGTCTTTTGACCTCATAAATGACGAGTATTTCAGAGAAAGAAAACACGATATCATAGATGTTTCTAAAAAAATAATGAGACATCTTCTGGGCAAACAGAAAAAAACTCTTGCCGATCTTGATTCGGCGTCAATAGTCGTTGCAAAAAATCTTACTCCTGCCGATACGGTTTCAATGAGAGAAGCGATGGTCAGGGGTTTTGCCACAGATACCGGCGGAAAAACTTCGCATACCGCGCTTGTGGCGCAGAGTCTTGAGATACCGGCGGTAGTCGGATTAAAAAATATCACCGGACAGGTTTCCCACGGGATGTCGATTATAGTCGACGGAAACCAGGGTATAGTGATTTTAAATCCGTCAAAGGAAACGCAGGAAAATTATAAAAGAGAACACGATATACAGATTGCCCAGCAAAAAAATCTTGAAAAACTTAAAGATCTGCCGGCAACTACGATAGACGGCAAAGAGGTAATGCTCGGCGCAAATATAGAAAATCCGGAAGAAGTGCGTTCGGTTTTAAAGCACGGAGCAAACGGGATAGGTTTATACAGAAGCGAGTTTATGTATCTGACCAGAAAAACGCTTCCGACGGAAGAAGAACATTACAACAATTATTTGAAAGTTGCTAAAATGATGATGCCTTACGAAGTTATAATCAGAACGATTGACTTGGGCGGCGACAAAATTTCAAAACTCGGCCTTATGAATATAACTCAGGAAGCGAATCCTTTTATGGGATTGCGCGCAATCAGGCTGTGCCTGAAATATCCGGATTTATTTAAAACCCAGCTGAAAGGTATTTTAAGAGCGTCGGTCACAGGCAACGTGAAAATAATGTATCCGATGATAACGCAGGTTGAAGAGATAAGACAGGCGAACGAAATTTTAAATCAGGCAAAAGCCGAACTCAGGAAAGAAGGCAAAAAATTTGACGAAGACGTACAGGTCGGAGCAATGATTGAAGTTCCGTCTGTGGCGGTAATAACGGATATTATAGCCAAAGAGGTAGATTTTTTGTCTATAGGGACAAACGATCTGATACAGTATACAATGGCGGTTGACAGAGTAAACGAGGATGTTGCGTTTTTGTACGACCCTCTGCATCCTGCCATATTGAGACTTTTAAAAAATATTATAGAGTCGGGACATAACGCCGGAAAGTCGGTCGGAATGTGCGGTGAAATGGCAGGTTCTCCGGAATTTACGATTGCGCTTTTGGGGCTGGGGCTTGACGAATTCAGCATGTCGGCTATTCAGATACCGAAGATTAAAAATGTTATAAGAAGCGTTTCAATGAAAGATGCAAAAAATCTTGCAAATGAACTTTTAAAATGTAATGATAGAACTGAGATTTCAAGAGTAATAAAAAGATTTAAATACAGATAAATTAATCGCATGGCGGAGGAACATAAAAATGAAAAAAATTATTTTGGCTGTGTTGTTTGTGTCGGTTGCGGCAGTTCCTTCTTTTGCTTTTTCAAGAGACAACGAAAAAGTTGAAGCCGATATTAAGGCAGGTTTTATAATAAATCCTTCAGTTAAAACTGATAATGTTTCAAACGATATGAATATGACTTTTTCGCTGGGCACTGATTTTTATTTTTATCCCGCAAAGGTTTTGGGAATGGGTTTCGGGGCAAGCAATGTGTTCGGCTCAAAAGCCAAGACCGGTTCGGATGCAAAATTTGAATTTTCAAATGTTTACTTTGCTTTGAAACCGAAAATAACTTTTGACGATTACAGCGTATATTATATCGGACAGTACGGATACGGAATGATAAGAGCCACGGATATCTCCGGCGAAATTGAAAACGGCGCTTACTGGGGATTAGGAGTCGGCGTAGAATATGAATCTTTCATATTTGAACTTTTATACTCGGTAAATAACGGTAAAATAAAATCAGGTTCCGATTCTACGGATATGCAGTATTCAACCCTTGCTTTTAATTTCGGCTACAGATTTCATTATTAAAATAAATCCGGCGTAGAAGTTCCGGATAAATTTAGTATGGAGGAACGCAAATGAAAAAAAGCATTTTATCAATTCTTATCGCTCTTGCAGTGGCAGTCCCTTCTTTTGCCGAGACGATCGAAGTTGTGGGCAAAGCCGGAATGGGCTTTAATTCAAAGATTGACAATAACGGCAGCAACATGGACGTAAACAGTCCTTTTATTCTGGGTGCGGAAGGATATCTGTATCTTCTTCCCGTAGTAGGTCTTGGCGCCGGTATCAGCAATGTTTTTGATGCCGAAGTTAAAGATTCAAACGGAATAAAAATGGGTATGACAAACGTTTACGTTTCAGTAAAACCTAAAATCGGATTTATCGCAAATGTCTATCTTTTGGGACAGGTCGGATACGGGCTTGTAAGAGTTTCCGACGTTCAAAAAGCCGACAGCGGCATGTACTGGGGCATAGGGGCCGGAGCCGAACTTTCATCTTTTATATTTGAAGTATTGTATTCAAACAATAAGATGACTATAAAGCCTTCTCCGACGGACCCGCAGTTTGACGTTACTCATTCGATGGTTTCGTTTAACGTAGGTTATAAATTTTCAATATAAAATATGATGAAATATGATGCGGCTGTATAAATTTAATAAAAGGAGAGAATGTAATGAAAAAAAGCATTTTGGCGTTGTTGTTGATGCTGGCATTAGTACTTCCTGTTTTAGCTGCAGACAAAGGAGCAATGGAAGCTGACGCAAAGTTGGGTATAGGATTAAATCCTACAATAAAACCTGACAGCGGCTCAAATATGGATTTAAACACGTCATTCGGATTGGGCGGCGATTTTTATTATTATGTTGATCCTTCCATAGCCGTAGGTGCCGGTTTAATGTATGGTCTTGAAACATCAATGAAAGACAATTCTGATGTAAAAGTCGGTTTTACAAATATTTATCTTGCGGCAAAACCTAAAATGGCTTTAGATTCTGAAATTTTCAGCTGTATTTACGGTTTAGTGCAAATAGGATACGGAATGCCAAAAGCTACTAATATTGACGATGTGAAAGGCGGATTGTATTGGGGTATCGGTATTGGAACTGAAATTCAGTCGTTTATAGTTGAGTTTGTTTACGGTTCAAATGCCGGAGAAGCTGACGGCGGCAATAAATTTACTGCCACCTCAATAAATCTTAATTTGGGTTATAAATTCGCATTGTAATAAAATGAATTTTAAAACAGAAACCCGTATTGTTTAAGATGCGGGTTTTTTGTTTTTTATAAATATCGTGGATTTGAAACGGCGTCAAACAATATGCGATTTTATAATTTGTACTGCTGAGGAGAAAGAATATGATTTATTTAAAAAAATTTTTTTGTTGTTGCCCGTCGCTTGTTTTTATATGCGCGGCATTTTTATTTTTTATTGATAATGCCGGTTTTGCATGCAGCCGCGTATTGTCTGCAAATAACGGACAGGCGGTTTTAGTCGGCAGAAATATGGACTGGCCCGAGAATGTTGACAGCTCTTTATGGTTTTTGCCAAAAGGGATAAAACGCAGCGGCCTCAGCGGAGGAAATGCCGCCGTATGGTCGGCAAAATATTCAAGCATAGTAACAGCTTCTTCTGTTAAAGGACAGTCTTTTGCAGCAGACGGCGTAAACGAAAAAGGGCTTGAAGCAAATCTTTTGTGGCTTAATGAGAGCGATTACGGCAAAAGAGACGAATCTCGCCCGGGATTATCAATAGCTTTATGGGCGCAGTACATTCTGGATAATTTTGCAACAGTTGAGGAGGCGGTACAGGCTCTTAAACAGGAAAAAATACAGATAGTTGACGTCAATATTCCTATGTATATTCCGACTGTGGGAACGACTATAACCAAAGCTTCTCTTCATCTTGCGCTTGCAGATAAAACAGGCGATTCCGCAATTATTGAATATATAAACGGAAAACCTGTCATATATCACGACCGCAATTACGCGATTATGACAAACTCGCCAACTTTTGACAAGCAGCAGGAAAATCTTAAACAGTATCAGGGATTCGGGGGCGATAAACCGATACCGGGCACTTCTCAGGCGCAGGATCGTTTTGTAAGAGCTTCTTTTTATCTGAAAAATCTTCCACAGCCGCACAATCTCAGAGAAGCAATTGCAAATATGCTGAGCGTTACAAGAAATGCTTCACAGCCGTTCATAGTTTCTCTGGACCCTAAAAATCCTTATACGGCTGCGACAATATGGCGCACAATAGGCGATTTGACTAACGGTTATTACTATTATGAGTCAACGGTAAGCCCTTATCTTGTCTGGGCGGATTTTTCGTCATTTAACGGTATTCCCGAAGCCGTGAAAATAGATTTGAGCAAAAATCCCGATTACCACGGCAATATTTCAAAACTTTTTCAAAAAGCCGATCCTGCCGAATTAAAAGTTCCTAAATTTGACTAAACCGCGTTTACAAAATAAACATTAAAAAAACCCTGCCTGAAAAAGAGCGGGGTTTTTTTATTTTGAATTGATTTTAAAATATTATTTTTTATTGAAAATGCTGGCAAAAATAGAGTAAAATGTTATACAATGAGGCAAAATGATAAAAGTTGATAGTCTTTATAAAGCTTTCGGGACTAAACAAGTTTTGAGCGGAATTGATTTTGAAGTTAAAGACGGCGAAACACTTGTTATAATAGGCGGTTCCGGAACGGGAAAAAGCATACTGCTTAAAAATATAGTCGGGCTTATTAAACCCGATAAGGGCAGTATTTTTATTGACAATGTCGATATAACCAAAGCCGATAAATTCGCTCTTTATGATATACAGAAAAAAATGGGGTATCTTTTTCAGGAAGCCGCTTTGTTTGATTCTTTGACGATAGAAGAAAATGTGGCTTTCGGTCTTAAGAATCTGACGAATCTTTCCCCTCTTGAAATAAAAGAAAGAGTTAAATTATGCCTCGGAATGGTAGGTCTTAAAGATATAGAACATTTAAAACCGTCCGCCATAAGCGGAGGTATGAAAAAAAGAGTGGGGCTGGCAAGAGCGATAGCGTATCAGCCCAAATATATTTTTTACGATGAGCCGACAACAGGACTTGACCCGATAATGTCGGATGTTATAGGTTCTCTGATACTGCATTTGAAAAAAGAATTGAAAATAACTTCCGTCGTAGTAACGCACGATATGAAATCTGCTTATAAAATAGCAGACAGAATATTAATGCTTTATCACGGTAAAATTATTTTTAACGGAACGGCTGAAGAAGTAAAGAATACAAAAAACGAATATGTGAAACAGTTTGTCGAAGGTCTTATGCAGGGACCGATACCTGTAGAAATGTCTTTTGATTTCGAGGAGAAATAATCTGTGACTAATGAATCAAAATTAGGACTGTTTGTGACGCTTGGACTGATTGCGGTTGCAGTAACGATCATTCTTCTGGGTAATTTTGATTTTAAATCAAAATATACGGTTAATGCTTATTTTGACAACGCATCGGGGCTTCCTAAAAAATCAAAAGTCAAAATAGCCGGAGTGGATGTCGGCAATATAAAAAAAATAGTTCTTGAAAACGGAAAAGCAAAAATAGTTTTAAATATTTCTTCGGATGTTAAATTATATTCTGACGCTACGGCAAGAATAGTCGCAATGGGCATTATAGGAACAAAGTACATTGAAGTCGTTCCGGGAAATCCGTCAAATCCGCTTTTGACAGACGGCGGCAATATAAATACGGCGGAATCCCGTTCGGTTGAAGACATGATAGCAAGCGTTGTCGATAAAGTTAATAAAGTTTTAGGCGACGTGTCCTCCGGCATCAATCAGGATTTCTTTAAAAATCTCTCGGATACCGTAAAAAATCTGAAAAAAGTAAGCCAAACAATAGCGGATAAAGAAAAAGAGATAAGCCAGATTATAACAAATTTTAATAAATTCTCAGGAGATCTTGCCGAAGTTACAAACCAGAATAAGCAGGATATAAGAGATATAGTTCTTGAAATTAAAAAAGTTTCAAAACAGCTTGATGAATTTATGACAAAGATCAACAGCGGGAAAGGCACTATAGGAACTCTTGTAAATGACGAAGATATGGCGAAAGAACTTAAAGAAACCGTTACCAGCATCAAAACAACGGTGGATCAGTTCCAGTCGACATTCGGCAAAGTAAACCGTCTTGAAATTGACTGGGAATATATGGGCAGGTCTGATACGAGGGCCGATAAATTTTACAGCGATTTCGGAATCAGGTTCAGGCCGAATCCTTCTAAATTTTATTATCTGGGCATCTCAAATATTGCAAATGCCAAAAATGTGGAACCGGAAGAAAAAGACAATATAAACAAAATTGACGCGCTTATAGGATTTAGGTCAAAATATTTTGAAGTTTACGGAGGAGCGATAAGATCAACAGGCGGAATCGGAGTCGGATACAGTCCGTTGAATCCTATAGCCGGTACTTTCAGAAGACTTTATTTTAATCTTGACGTTTTTGAAATGGGACGTCTTGTGACAAATAAAGAAAATAAAATAAATGTGACGGCCGGAGCAAGACTCGGCATATTTAAATGGCTTTATGCCGGAGTTCAGGCGGAAAATATAACGCAGGCTGTATCGTGGACGCCGTATGTAAAAGTAAAAATCACAGATCAGGATATAGCTTCGTTATTCGGTGTCGCCTCGATAGCCGCTACGACGGGTTCAAAATAATGAAAGCGTCAAAAATTAAAACAGTTTTCATGTGCCAGAACTGCGGATATGAGTCGGCAAAGTGGCTCGGCAAATGTCCTGGCTGCGGCAAATGGAATACTTTCGTAGAAGAAAAACAGGCAAAAGGTTCTTCAGGACAGACTGCGGCAAGGCAGCTGACAGGATTTTCATCCGGCACTTTTGCTTTAAACGACGTTGCCGTTAAAAGTTTTGTAAGAATAAAAACCGGTATAAAAGAATTTGATAATATGATCGGCGGCGGAATAGTGCCCGGATCGCTGACTCTTTTGGGAGGAGCGCCCGGAATAGGAAAATCAACCTTGATGCTGCAGGTATCGGGAGCTTTGGCCCAAAGCGGAAAAGTTTTATATGTTTCCGGCGAAGAATCTTTGTCGCAGGTAAAATCGAGAGCCGAAAGATTAAAAATAAAAAAAGAAAATATTTTTTTGGCCTCTGAAACTAATCTTGAAAATATTTTGGATTCAATAGAAAAAACAGAACCTTCTTTTTTGGTTATAGATTCAATACAGACGACGTATCATCCTGAGCTTTCCGGAGCGCCGGGATCTGTCGGGCAGGTAAGAGAATGCGCCGCCGAACTTTTGAGAGTGGCAAAATCAAAACATATTACTGTTTTTCTGCTGGGGCATGTTACTAAAGACGGTGACCTTGCCGGCCCCAGAATTTTAGAGCATATAGTTGATACGGTTTTATATTTTGAAAACGAAAAACAGCAGATTTACAGAATTCTCAGGGCTTATAAAAACAGGTTCGGGCCGACAAGCGAGATCGGCATTTTTGAAATGAAAGCCGAAGGGCTTGAAGAAGTAAAAAATCCCTCGTTTATTTTCATCGGCGAGAGATCGTCAAATGTGGCCGGAAATATAATAACCGCTTCGATTGAGGGGACGCGTCCTATTCTTCTTGAAATACAGTCTCTTGTTTCAAGAACGAATTTCGGACTGCCGAGAAGAATGGTTTCAGGTTATGATTTGAACAGAGTGATAATAATAATAGCCGTTCTTGAAAAAAGAATGGGGCTTGCTCTTGAAAACCAGGATGTATTTATAAATTTTGCAGGCGGCATAAGAGTAAAAGAAACGGCGTCCGATCTTGCCGTAGCGTGCGCAATTGCTTCGGCAAACGCCAATTTTGTATGTCCGCCCAAGACTGTGGTGTTCGGAGAAGTTGGTTTGTCGGGAGAAGTAAGGGCCGTGGGACAGATAAACGAAAGGTTGTCAGAAGCCGAAAAACTTGGATTTACAAGAGCCGTAATTCCGGAAGGCAATTTAAAAAATATGCAGTATAAAGGCAAAATTGAAATAACGGCGGCGGGAAGCGTGCAGAAAGCGCTTGCAGATATTAAAAAACTTAGTTTTGAATACAAAAACGGCTAGTTAAACAAACCGGGATATAACAGGAAAAACAACGGTGTTATCCGTATTCGCAGATGTTTAAAAAAAGCTTTTAAAGGAGTCAACATAATGATCAGGTTTTCAACGGCAGGAGAGTCGCACGGGCAGGGGATCCTTGCGGTTTTGGAAGGGATACCGGCGGGATTAAACATAAATACCGAGGATATAGACGTTGATCTTGCCAGACGCCAGAAAGGATACGGCAGAGGCCAGAGAATGAAAATAGAAACGGATCACGTAACGATCGTTTCAGGTGTAAGGCATGCAAGATCGCTGGGCTCGCCGATAACACTTTATATCGGCAACAGAGACTGGGACAACTGGAAATCCGTAATGTCTCCTATTTCTGTTGACCTTGATGGAAAATATCTGCTTAAGCCAAGGCCCGGCCATGCCGATTTGGCCGGTCTTACAAAATACGGAGTTTCCGATTTCAGAGATATTCTTGAAAGAGCTTCAGCAAGAGAAACTGCGGCAAGAGTTGCGGCCGGAGCAGTATGCAGAGAGCTTTTGAAAGAGTTTGGCATAAATATTTATTCATATGTGGAACAGATAGGGAACGTTACTGCAAAAATTTCATCCATACCTAAAGAAAAACTTCAGCATGAAGCGGAAATGTCTTTTGTAAGATGTCCCGATAAAATTGCTTCAAAAAAGATGATACAGATAATAAAAAAAGCTATGGCTAAAGGAGATACTCTCGGCGGAAAAGTTAAAGTCATAGTAGAAAATGCGCCGATCGGACTCGGAAGCCATACGCAGTGGGATATGAAGCTTGACGGAAGAATAGCGCAGAGCCTTATATCTATTCAGGCGGTCAAAGCCGTTGAATTCGGATTAGGCACAAAATTTGCGGGCATTTTAGGCTCCGATGCCCACGATGAAATTTTTTATTCGCAGAAAAAATCTTTTTACAGAAAAACAAATAATGCAGGCGGAACAGAAGGCGGCATAACAAACGGCGAAAATATAGAAATTACATGCACCATGAAACCTATACCGTCGCTTGTAAAACCTTTAAGATCGGTTAACCTGTCTTCAAAAGCGATTGAAAAAGCGGAAGCTGTAAGAAGCGACGCGTGCGCGGTGCCGGCATGCGGCGTAGTTGCCGAAGCCGCCGTTGCCGTTGAGATTGCAAAAGCTATGAAGGAAAAATTCGGCGGCGATTGCATGGAAGACATGAAACGAAATTTTTATTCTTATTTGGACAGAATACAAAAAATATAATACGGAGAAAAAATGAAAGCTTTAATCGAAACGTCAATGGGAGACATTGAAATTGAATTGTTTGAGGACAAAGCGCCGGTAACGGTCGCAAATTTTGTAGGACTTGCAAACGGAACAAAAGAGTTTGTCGATTTAAAAACCGGCAAAAAAGCAAAAAAAAGATTTTATGACGGACTCACTTTTCACAGAGTAATACCTGATTTTATGATACAGGGCGGATGTCCCCTTGGAACAGGAACAGGCGGTCCCGGATATAAGTTTGAAGATGAAACGTCAAACGGTTTAAAATTCACAAAGCCCGGTCTTCTTGCAATGGCAAACGCCGGTCCGAATACCAACGGCTCCCAGTTTTTTATAACGGAAGTTTCTACGCCTTGGCTGAACGGCAATCATACTATTTTCGGACAGGTTTCAGGCAGCAAAGATCTTGAAGTCGTAAAGAAAATAGCAAGAACAGAATGCGATATGAGAGATAATCCGATGGATCCGGTTATAATAAAAAAAATAACCATAGAAGAGTAAGCTGTACGGCTGGAGGCAAAATGAAAAAAGCGGTTTTTGTGGTTGCTCCGCAGATGTTCAGAGACGAAGAATACGTGGAACCTAAGGCGGTTCTTGAAGATGCCGGCGTTGAAGTGAAAACTGCAAGCACCGTAGTCGGAGAGATTTACGGCAAGATAAAAATAAAAGCACAGAGCGATATGCTTGCAAGCGAAATAAATCCCGATGATTTTGACGCGATAGTTTTTATAGGCGGTCCTGGATCGTCGGTTTATTTTAAGGATGAAAATATCCATAAAACGGCAAAAAAGTTTTATGATTTGGGCAAAATAGTAAGCGCAATCTGCATAGCCCCGACAATTTTGGCAAACGCCGGAATTTTAAAAGGCAAGAACGCAACTGTTTTCCCGGACGGAGAAGCCGCTCTTATAAAAGGCGGCGCCAATTATACGGCAAAAGATCTTGAAGTCGACGGCAGAATAATAACGGCGGACGGGCCTCAAAGCGCAAAAAAATTCGGACAGGCGCTTGTTGATATGATAAAACATTAGAAGACGGTTTATTTTAAGCGCGGAACTCTTAAAAAGGTATCCGCGTTTTTTTTATGCCCGTTAAGATTTTTCAAAAATTTCACAAATAATTCAAAAGTTTTTCAACAAAAGAAAGTAGAATATATGCAGAGAGAATAAAGGAGAGAAAAAATGGGATTTAAGTCGGGGGACGATATGGCAAAAGAAAGAAGAAGATATCCCAGAAAAGAAATTTCTTACTCCGCAAACGTAATGACGGTGGAGTCTCAGTATGTTTTGGGAGAATGTTTTTTAACCAATGTCAGCGAGAACGGATTTGCTCTTGAAACAGACTGTCTTCTTGATATAGGCGAAAAAATATTTATACAGATAAATCTGTTAAACGATAAGGTTTTTCTTGTAGGGGAAGTAATAAGAGTTGATAAGGGTTTTTTTGAACCGCTTTACGGCATCAGAATTTGCGAAGACGAGTGCGTAAATCTTAATTTTTTCAGAACGTATATAAAATATCAGCTTAACTGACACCTGTTTTAGAGACACATGTAAAACACGGCAGCTTCTTCTTTTGCGGCCGTGTTTTTTAATGATTTAAAAAAATATAATTTTGTTGCAAATAACGGATTAAAAATGATATTATTAGCAGCTGTAAAGTGTACTTATAATTTACCGGCATTTAACGGTTTTTTAACAGACTGCCGCTTTATCCGGCCGGAAGGAGAAACGCTTAATGTTTGAAGGATATGAATCCGACGAAAGAAGAAGATATCCGAGGAAACAGGTTTCACATTCCACAAATATTATGTCGGCCGAAACCAAAAATGTTCTGGGCGAATGTTTCCTGACAAATGTAAGCGGAAGCGGAGTTGCGATAGAGAGCGACTGCCCTTTTTCAATAGGTCAGAAAGTTTTAATAAAAATCAATATATTAAGCGACGTTATAGTTTTGGCGGGTGAAATAGTGAGAACCGATAAAGGTTTTTTTGACCCTTTATACGGCATTAGAATATCGGAACAGGAAAGCGTTAACCTTGATGTTTTCAGGTCGTACGTTTCCCACCAGTTAAATTAAGGAGCATAACCTTGCGTATTATCGACGGCAAACAAATATCAGGCAAAATAAGACAGGAACTTAAACTTAAAGTTGAAGAAATAATAAAACTTAAAGGTTTTGTTCCGGGGCTTGCCACCATACTCGTCGGAGAAGATCCTGCAAGCAAAGTGTATATAGGTTCAAAAATAAAAGCGTGCGCCGAAATAGGAATAAAATCTTTTCATCACGGGCTTGCGGAAAACGCTTCACAGGAAGAAATAATATCCCTTATAAAAAAATTAAACGAAGATAAAAATGTAAACGGAATTCTTTTGCAGCTTCCTCTGCCTAAAGGGCAAAATCCGGACAGATGCATAGAGGCTATTCTCCCTCAAAAAGATGTTGACGGTCTGCATCCTTACAATGCCGGAATGCTTACTCTTGTAAAATCATGGCAGGAAATAATAGAACAGAAACTGCTTGTTTCATGCACTCCGATGGGAGTGATATATCTTTTAAAGTATTCCAACATAGATATAAAAGGAAAAGACGCCGTAGTTATAGGAAGATCTAATCTCGTCGGAAAACCGGTTTCAATGCTTATGCTTGCAAATAACGCAACGGTGACGATGGCTCATTCCGGCACAAAAAATCTTAAAGAAATAACAAAAAAAGCCGACATAGTTATATGCGCAATAGGCAAAGCAAAAATGATAGACAAAACATTTATCAAAGAAGGCGCAACTGTAATAGACGTGGGTATTAACAGAGTCGACGGAAAGCTGTGCGGAGACGTCGATTTCGAATCGTTAAAAGATATGAATGTTGATATAACGCCGGTTCCGGGCGGAGTAGGCCCTATGACAATCACGATGCTTCTTCACAATACGGTTCTCGCCGCGCAAAGACAATGAAAGAAATTGTTTTAAATCCCGTAAAACCTTCGGAAAAGATTTTTAAGTTTCTTGAAAAAAAGAATCTTATAAAAAGAATTGTGCCTACAAAAAAAGCCCTTGAAACAAAAACCCGAACGGGGACCGTTGATATTTTGTATACATCAAGAAATATTTACGGCGGACACAGGCTGATGTGCATAGGCAAAAGAACAAAATTTATTCAGTTCTGCTGCCATAAAGATAATGAAGACTTCCTGTTTCTAAATCCTCAAAATGCAGATTATGCTGGATTATATCTTGTTTTTGCTTTGGATAAAGTATATACTTTTCTCGCTAAAATTAAAAAAGAAATGCTGACAAACAAGGATTTTATTGCCGTTGAAATCACTTACAATGATCCGAACTTCAGTTTTTTTACTTTGATAAAAGAAACGGTTCACTGCGAAGTGATATCGTCTGAAAATAAGCAGCATCCGGTTTTTTTCGTAACGGAACCGTCGAAATTAAAAAATAACAAACTTGATCATAAAAATATAAAATTCAGCATATTCGGAGATAAATAATGGAATTATCCGTAGTGGTAAATATTTTAGTTCCCTTAATAACAGGTCTTTTGTATTTCGGCATGGCCGTTGAAGTT